>Ga0214544_1012561_pt1 | contig 10926 bp, 6 predicted proteins | sample CNSS3metaG_FD_160074 | JGI IMG/M metagenome (GOLD analysis project Ga0214544, IMG submission 160074) | Root nodule microbial communities from cowpea collected in UCLA plant growth center, Los Angeles, California, USA - CNSS3 | ecosystem: Host-associated > Plants > Roots > Nodule | place: USA...
TATATATATATATATATATATAACTAGAATTTGCACTGCACGCGTGCTGCTAGAATCTACTCAAATGCATGCATAGCATTACTAGCTAGGTAGAAGAAAAGTGATTATTAATTTGCTGCATTGTTAATGAATTGCGTATAGATGAAGTAGCATAATTTCACTAGGGGCATTTGTTTTTTTCATGAAACCAAAGTTCTAGTTATTAGTTGCCTTAATGTCAAAGAGGAAACTCATACTTTTGCATGTTCTTGTATTTTTCATGAATTTGTTCTTTGTGTTCTGGAATCAGATATAACTAACAACATTACAAAGCATTTGAAAATTCAGCTTCTTTATGTGGGGATTCTAATTGGTTATTCATATATATATCAAACAATATTTGCCACCAACTAGGTCGCCATGTTGTAATTACTGTTTCACGATCTCATTATCCACTTATATGGATTTACATAAATTATTTTAATAGTTTTCATTAATTAATAAAACAATGTAAATGTTAGTGATTGAGGAAAAGCTTCAACATTATTTAATAATTGATGCTGAATGTGTCATCTTCTACAATGATAGTGACTTTAATTTATATAGATTGCGACATTTTACAATGCTTGCTTACATTGCTTAGAATTACAAACGATAAAGAATACGGAATTTTTAATATCTAAATTTATAGTAATAATCATAATATTAATAATAGAGCTCATCACATATTTAAAAAAGTATAAAAAATATAATTTAAATCTCAAAATATAATATAGGAGAAACAAATAATTAAGACGGTAAAAATTGAAGTGTGTGCATTGCAAGATTCAAGCATGTCTAAAAGAATTAGATGAAAATAAAAGATTACAAATTAATTAAAATTGATGTAGAAACCCTAGACATGACAGTAACAACGTTGTGAAGGAGGCAATGAGAGTGGAAGAAAAGTGACAATGTTGTGCGGTGTGTGGGAAAAGACACAAAATGTAAAAAATAAGAATGAAAGGAAAGAAAGAATGGAAAATGAATAAAGAAATGTGGCTTATGATATTGTTAATAAATTATAAGAGATGTAATCAATGCCATACTACATCAGCTATGTAACAAGTGTGAACTATTTTACAAAATTTTCACCATATTTATTTTTTCATTATTTTTTGTCAATTCATATAATCTTAGTAATGTAAGGTTTTGTTTCTATCACCGATAATTTCTAGATGTAGAGTGTTCTATAAGTTATAATTTTCATGAGATAATAATTTATTATAGAAAATTACTCTAGCATCTTAAGAATCATAGATCTCACACATTCATGTACATAAATATACATACATAAATCATAATAGGATACTAATTTTGATATATATGTTCAATGAGAATGTATTATTCGATCTATAATGTCATGATGCCAAGATTTAGTATTTAATGTAGGTTAAGTCTTTTGTAAATGGTTAGAGCACTTCTTATGTGCTCTTTTTTAATTTATTCATTTTTGCTGAAAAAAAAATTCAATCCATGCTCTTTAACCTCCTTTTGTCTTTCTATTTTTTTTTTTTTTTTTTTTTTTCTCTCACACGTCCTTGATGACTTACTGTGAAAGAACTTTATAGTCTTAATCCCCTTTTATAAGCCAACACATTCATCAAATTGGGTTGGATTTTATTTTATCTTTATTTTATTACGATTTTTTCTAATAACCAATAGGTCTTTATATCTTATTAAATCACAATTGGACCCATTATAATATTTCAAATAAGTCACCTAATAGAATTAATTCGTCAATTAATTTTACCATGTTCTTGATTCATGCCCATCATCCTATAATCTATGTAAAAAATTAATAACATCAATAGAATAGAATAGTGAAAACATCTATCTATCATTCAAGAATTGACCACATTTTCCATTTCACTTCAACCATCTCAAATGTTACTCAAGATGTGATATGAAAATAAAACTGCCAATATATAGAAGTATTATAAGATTATAAAGGATATTTGGCAGCTAATGTCATCATTCTCCATTCAATAATATTGGTGGTATTTGGAAGAAACTAGTATTTCAATGATAAAGAATACTCTCAAGATGTGCATTAGGGGTTAGCAACTATGTTTATTACATAAAAATAAATTGTTTACTATAGTTTCACATCATTTAAAAATCGAGGTCAAACACAATTTAAATACTCATTTCTCTCATTATTTTTTGAGTCTTTTAAAGATAAAACTGTAATGGAATTTTATACTCCAAAATGGATAATACATCAGAAATATAATGATTAAACTATGATGGAGCTTCATGCTCCAAAGCTTCCTAACTGATAAAGTGGCTTAGTGATTAGATTTAAAGGTCATTAAGAAATAAGGTTGAGAAGGTGAAAAAAGTTGTGAATTCAACTCCCTTCACTAATAAAAACTAATAACAAACATTTGTTAGTAAAAGAAAATACCTTTTATTTAATATATACCTATTAAATTGTTCTTTTTGGTTTTATCTATCTTCGGGTAATCATATCACGTATTCTATAAGTTTTTAACCTTTTAATATTTTGGAGATGGATTAATGATTTTCCAAATATGGATAGTATGAACGGATAAAATAGAAACTTAGATTTTAGATGTGTGATGGTGGTTGGACTTTGGTTTGAAGTCGATCCTTGTGCAAGATCTGGTCTGGTGGGTAGAATACTACAGCCACTAACATCAAACATTAATCATTATCCTAAGAACCCTACTCCTTCTTAAATTCTTGCATATCCCTAGACACCACTTATGACACCCCTACACCCTCGACCCCACATTCTCTCTCTCTCTCTCCTTTCTTCGTTATATCCATTCTTTGCAATTTTATCTTCTCAACTCAACTATCATATTAAACTCCCCAAAAGATCAAATACTTTTTCACGCCAAAGTGGACCATTAATATATGTGCAAGAATATGTGCATATATATAAATTTATTCTTATTTTTACCAATCACAAGTCACCACGCCACCTTCAGATTCATTCGCATAAATTTGTCCATTGTGGCACCTCATATACCTCATCTTACTCTAATCCATATTCCAATTGCTTTTGATTGGCCTCTACATTATAACCACAGAAAGATTAAAGTTTTTTGTGTTGATAATGTTGTTATGGTCACCCCAACAAAGATCGACTAAAAGGGATTCCAAATTCTTTGATCCCTTAGCCATGGCACAACTTTTATCTGTCTCAGGTGCTTTTGGGTTTTATATATACCACACGATACTAAATGGTAATCGGGATTTATTTTTTGTGTGTGTGCTTTCAGAACCCCTACTTTTCAAACTACCAATTTTACTTTTATTGACTATGAATGAAGAAACTACATTTTTTGCCGGATAATGAATTGGTTATAGAGAAATATAAGCCACTTGAATGGGTTATTCGGTTTATTCGATTTGTGTGATTCCACCTAATAGATTAATGTGTGAAAAATATTACTTTATTCACTTTAAATTTTAAATGTATAATGAATTTTAAGATTGATTTTAATAGAAGAAATAAAAATGACTAATGTTACTTGTGTTAATCGAGATACTTACCCTGTGTTCGTTTGCACTAATGGTCCTGTATCTATGAATTTGCGACGACACATTTGAAGTATGGTTTGTGTTCGTATGCGTGGATTTGCAAGAGAATGGGAGAGCAGATTTGTAGGATAACCTCGTAATTCCTTCTTTCCTAAACTGCTAATATAACCAACCCTGTGTGTATGTGTGAGGTGAAGGTTATGTGTGTTGGCGCATTTATTGCTATTATATTATTATTAATTATTATATATCATTATTATTAATTATTATTATATTTATTGATTATTATTATTTTATTATATATAATAAACTAATAATAATAAATAATATATATATATATATATATAAAATAATTAATATAATAATCTATAATAATTAATAAGATATTATTATTATTATTAATATATGTATATAATAATTAATAATATATATATATATAATACTTAATAATAATAATTAAAATATTGTTAAATTTAATATTTTTAACTCATCCAATAATTATTTAATTTTATTTTTGCCATAGTAATGTTCAAATTTTATCTATTAAATTTTTTTTAACTATCACATTCACATCACTCAAATTTCACTGACTCTCACAAAATTCATTTTCAAATCTAATTATTTTAACTTCTAAATTCACTCAAAGAAACACACTTATCTATCCACTCAAATCTATCCAAATTCATCGACACACTCTTTTCCAAATTCATCTTTCTCATGAGAACACACTCTAAGGACAAAATATACTGACCACAATTAATGAAAAAATTATATCAAAATCAATTATATAACATTTAAACTTAAATTAAACAATTACTTAAACAAATGTGTTAGTACTCTTAATTTTATAAGATAGTTATAAGGTTAATATTTAAGTTTGTGTAACCAACTAGTATTAATACAATTTAAGTTAAGAATAATGACAAATAAATATATTGTACGGATATTGTTAAAACTCATTTCAATTTTTATGAAATTTTGATATTGACCAAATATGGGTGTGGGTGATCTCTTTCTTCACACCCATTCTTATTTTTTAAAGTTTTTTAGGTTAAAATTTATTTCGATTATTATTTTTTTATATTTTATTTATTGTTCATTTTTTATATGAAAATGACTTATTCTCAATTTTGTATAAATCTTAGCATTTTATTATATAATTTTTCATTTTTCTATTAACACCTCAACTGTTTTGTTATTTATCAAGTTCATTCAAATCATTTAGATATTTTTTTCCCTCAACATTTATAAAAGTAATAGAGATTATAGTAATAAAATTTCAATTTTGTGTAACTCTTTACTCTCTTATATAATCATTTAAAATTTATGAAATTACTATTTGATATTTTATTTTAATTTGACATTAAAACAATATCATTTTGATATTAAACTTTTAATAACAATATTCTTTTATGTGATTTTTATATTTTAAAAGATTATTCAATTAACATTTTATATCATTCAAGTATGAGAGTTATATAGGTATACGCACTGTCCTGCTAATTTATTGACAACTTCAATCTTAAAGTTGCCTGCTAATAAATGTCACAAAATTTAGTGATAACAAATTTAAAACGCTAATTCTCTCACAGTTTAAAACACTAGTTTAATAACTAATATTTTTTAAAAACTGGTCATATAATATATGTTAGTTAAGTATTTGTTCCAAGTTCCAAGTATAATCGTCGATGAATATCCCGACATTAAGACGTGTACCCTATGGAAGAATCCAACTTGGTGGTCAAATTAGTGGCTCTAATCCCTTCAATTATGTACTCTCTTTGGAAAGAGCTTGACAGAGGTGAGAATATATCATCACTCTGTTATCAATTTGACTTATAGGTCATAGGTAAGTCTTAATCTATATTTGAAAAAGTTCCCTTCTATAGGACCAAGAAAATGAGGAGGTAAGAAAAAAACTTCAGCTCCAAAACTTCTTCACAAAATGGATTAAGTTTAGGGTCAAAGTAAGCATGGTCGAAAGTTAAGACGGTTATCTTAAGTTGAAGGACGAGATCGACCATCTCGTAGTCAAAAGGTCAACATAGATCGTTCTAGGTTGAAGGTCGAGATAAATAGATCCAAACTAAAAGTCCAGACAAACTAACGCAAATTAAAGGTCCAGACAAAATTTGTCATCCCGAACGAAAATCAAGATAAACTATCTCAAACTGAAGGTCTTGATAGATTGACCTGAACAATAGGTCAAGATAAGCTGATACAAAATGAAAGTCAAGACAGTTGAATCCAAACTAAAGGTCAAGATGAGTAAATCTAAACTGAAAATCAGTTTGAGTTGAAGCTTTTGATACTGAACAGAAGCTTTTGTTCTTTAAATGTGTAATATATTTAAAAAACAATAATATTTTTTATGTTTAAAAAACAGTCCATGGACTTATCCCATCTACAAAAATTTTATGAACATTTTGATTATGTAACTTTTCCAATAGAGAACTTTTTAACCATGCAGACTTTTTTTTTCTAGTCCATGTGAATCAGGATCAAACCCTCTGAAGGGGCCAAAGTTGACATGTTATAAGATCGATACCTAAACTCTAAGACCAAACATTCACTTATCTAAATCCGACTTCTACAAAACCATGAGAGGAAGTTATTTCTAATCAATGTCTGAAACTCCAAAACTATTTCCTATTAAACTGGATAATCTAAATGAAGAACCTCGAACAACTAGAAGAGTAAGCATTTCCTTGAAAACCACGTCCATCAAATGAACATGTGATCCCACCAGGGAGTTCGAAGCTTGACAACCCCCAATAAATGAGAAATATTCGTACAGAAAAATAAAAAGACTAATTCTAAATGGGCTGACTGAGAGTCCCTTGGAAACTTATGACCGGAGCAAGATGCATTCTTCAAAACCACAAAGAATGATTCAGTAGTGTTTGTTCAATAAGTTCACATGATAGATAGTCGAATGCATTCAATCCTTTATTTAAATCACTACATAAGAAGGGAGTCACTGTCCTCCATATCATTTGTCTAACCTCCATCAACAATTACAATTACAATTACAACGGGCTTCTGTTGGCATCTTTGTATATAAGATACCGTGTTCTTGTTTTCCCTAGGGCAGCATACCTGATAACAGCACATTGTATCATTCAACATGTTGTAAATCGAAATGAAAGTTACATATAATGTAACAAATAATCTTTAAGAATGTAGTCAGTAATATATAATAGTATAATTTACCACTGTGGGATGAATGGTGCCATCCAAATGACATCACCAGCCTGAACTGGGTACCTATTCACAGAAAAAACAATCAATGAAAAAAAAAATCACCAATGTAAAGTCACAGCTTTTAATGATATGAACTAAATATAATGTAACAAATCGATCTTAGAAAAATCATAAACAATAGAATATTCCAACGTAACTCACTGAAGAACACGGCCAAAAATCTAACCCATAATCTGGCAGACACCACATAGAACAAAATAGAATGTTTAATGCTCTCAACTAGGGATCTGAGTGGGACAGTTTGGGACCAACGGGCTTATGTTTTTGTCTATCCGGCACGAAATTTTGGTACCCTATAATATTTCATAATACATGGAACAAGGCCAGTCAACTCTATTTATTAATGTAACATTAAGTTTAACATTAGATATGGTTAAATCGTAGAATAAAACTCACATTAAGGTATATTTTACAAATATATATTTCAAAACAAATAATATCTTATAATATCATGCTACGAGAAATATTATTTATTAAATCAATTAAAAATTTACTATTAATGTATAATTGTTCAAAAATCTTAAGTTTTGGAAGAATATTAGGATGTCAAACTAGATTGGGAAGAGCCAAAACGTAGCTCAAAACTGTCCACAGAATACAATAAATATAATTTCTAAAATCTGAATCCATCAAAATAAATAAATAGGCCAATTGAATTCAAATAGGCCATTATATAGCCAACATGGGGTCAAGATCTCAAGTTCAACTCAAAAGCTCAAGTGATTAGATAGGCATAGCACGAAGTAATAGATTTTGCCATATAACAGTCAGACACACTACTAGGCCAAGTTAAACTCATCTTTTGCAGTACCCAATTAAGTTTGATGGAAACAAAAAGTGCCACTATCTAGAACTTCATGCGACATTCAGACCATTTTTGACAGGTTAGGTCTAGAACTCTTACCAGCTATCACCCAAACGATAAATGCCTTGCCCTTCCAATAGCAGCAAGCCGTGCTGGTTATAATGGACCTCCTGCAAAAGCCACAACATTAGTGAAAGTGTAAAAAAGTCTTTTAACTTTGGTTAAAAGACGAACTAACTCACTAACTCCCTCCTGGACTTGTGTATGAATAACTAGGAGAGGTGTACCATACATCATAACATCAAGAAGAAAATGTCACCACTGACTTCAAAAACAACTTCATGGAAGAGTGCTTGTATTAAAGATGTTTGTACTCTTACTTTTTTATCTGTTTGATAAATGTAAGAAGAATAGGTTTTGAATAGCATAACATCACATTAAATAGTACTGTGAGTGATAAAATTGAGCCTCATTGTCAAGTGAAGTAGACTAGTTTTTCAAGTGATAACGCGTTAAGTTCAATTATACAAGTTTCAATCATGACTTCACATGAAAAAACTAAATTTGTATTTGATGATTGAAAAAATTGGAACTTGAAATAATCGGTTAAATAAGAAGTATACATCAACCAAACCAAATTATTGCCAAGCCGATTAAATCAGAAGCCTAACATAAAACTGTTACTGAACACTAAAGTTTAGACCATAATCTCCGTATATTTGGCGTGTCTTAAAGAATGATTGCATATTTGCATGACTAGACTATAACTTTACATTATTATAATTCATATCATAGTTATATCATTTGGGCCATGACTTGCAACAGAAGTTGAAATCACAAAAAATGAAGATAAAATGAGCACCAAGAATTATATGGTTTTTCCATTATGAGCTACACCCACACGCAGGTGAAAGAAGGATCACACCAGAAAGAATATAGTAATTACAATCACTTTCCACTTGTTAGGAGAAAACAACCATCACTCTATCAATAGTGATAGAGTAAAGCCACCTACAAATTTCCTCTAGAAGAGCTACACAAGGTAAGAGATTGGATAAAATAGAGATGATACCCAACATCATTCCATCCATAGACTTGGACACAAATTAAAAGACTAGAATCTGACCAGGATGGTCATCTATTTGCTTCTTGCCAATCATTTGTTTAGCTACTACCCAGGACTTGTTCAACATTTCTCCCATTTCAAGACTCTGATTTGTAATCAGGTCATTTTGAATCATGTCTTCACGCTTTCAGCCTTGATATTCATTCCACACTAGTCACCTTTCCACTATTTATGTTTTCTGAGGATCTACACCATGTCAACATTTACAAGCTTAGTCAAACATGTATTTATATTTTCGATTGACCATTTGAGGATCTACACCATGCCTACATTTACAAGCTTAGTCAAACATGTACTCTATTCTTGTATGAATCTTTGGCATGTCCACTTTTCCATCTTCCACTACTACATGAACAAAATAAAATTGAACCCCTATGTTTATACCTAGAATGAAAAGTCAGATTCCTCAACATGCAAGGCACTCACCAGCATAGAAAAGAGAAATCTCATTTGTGTCCAGTCTCCTCCAATAGCCTTTGTATCCAAATTGCTTTCTTGCAAGCTTGTGCAGTCACCATATATTCCATTCATGTGGTAGATGATGAGCAGATAAAATATATGTGTATTCATGCATTAGTTTAGACCATTTTTATTCATTTGTGCATTATTGGACTAATTTCATCATGTATTATCTTGTTTCGGATTATACATTTGGGTTTATGCGTTGTATGTGTAAACAGGTCTGAAGGGAGTTAGTTAGATTTAAAACAGTGTGTTCCATAGGTGTCTGGTGGATTTTTCCACAACCTATGGATTTGAATTCAAAAGTGCAGGATTCAAAACAGCATATTCCAAAGGTGCCTGGTGTATCTTTCCACGACATGTGGATTTTGCTTCAAAAGATCAAGACTAAAGTTTGATGAGGATGACCAGGATGTTCAATCTATTTCAGAGGTGTTTCTAGATGAGAAGTTGCTAGTCATTAATACTTTGCCATGGGTTGCAGACTTTGCCAATTTTAAAGAAGTGACCTCGTCATTTCACAAACAAAGCTACTATCAACAACGACAACAATCCACCGCTTCCACCACCAGTAATTTTGTGAGTTCTATCCCTTCTATTCTTAGTTATTTTGTTTATGTTGATGACAACATAAACACCTAAGCTTGGGAGGGTCAATTGCATGTCATTTTGTTTGCATGTCATTCTATTGTTGCATTTGCATAGCATACTCATCATCTTGACTCAAGTTTAAGTTTATTCGATGATTTTTTGTGAAGCACATTGGGGATAATTGTTGGGAAACTTCACACACTACACAAGAATTTTTGACACTTGACACTTAAGGAAGAAGATTTTTGGGTGGTAGACTTAAAAGTTTCTTTTTAAGTTTTTAAGGTGACACTCACTGCATTTGATTACTAAAGTAATGTTTGTCAAGCTCACATAAAAAAGAAAAAAGAAAAAAATATGGGAGAATAATAGTAATAATGAGTGGAAGATCGGATGTGGCAAAGAGGCCACCCTTTGAGGTTGTTACTGGGAAAAGAGGCACTCCTTTGAGACCGGATGTGGCAAGTGCAAAGTATTTGAGTGGAAGATCATGCTTAATTGGCAGGTAAGTGTCTTCTAGACTAGAAACCTAAGAAGAAATCTTTTACTGAGAAAAATTAAAGTTCAAAGATTATCTTCCTTAATGTCTCGTGCCTTACATCAATTACTCAATTGCACTTAGGGATTCAACAAATGTGGAATGTGTGCTTCTAGAATATCATTGGTTGAATTTGGATTTGAGATAAGATGATGACTCATCATTCTATTAAATTTTCTTTGCTTGAGGACAAGCAAAAGTCTAAGCTTGGGAGAATTTGATGAGCAAATAAAATATATGTGTATTCAAGCATTAGTTTAGGCCATTTTTATTCATTTGTGCATTATTGAACTTATTTCATCATGCATTATCTTGTTTCAGATCATACATTTGGGTTTGTACATTGTATGTGTAAATAGGTCTGGAAGGAGTTAGTTAGATTCAAAACAGCGTGTTCCATAGGTGCCTAGTGGATTTTTCCACAACATGTGGATTTGACTTCAAAAGTGCATGATTCGAAATAGCACTGTTCCACATGTGGCATGTGGATTTTTCCACAACCTATGGATTTTTCAGCAAGAAATCTTAAGATGACGTGGACTGACAAGCATTTAAAGGAAAAGGAAAATAAAAGAAAGAGAAAGAGGGGGGGGGGGGAAACAGTAA
>Ga0214544_1012562_pt1 | contig 10925 bp, 7 predicted proteins | sample CNSS3metaG_FD_160074 | JGI IMG/M metagenome (GOLD analysis project Ga0214544, IMG submission 160074) | Root nodule microbial communities from cowpea collected in UCLA plant growth center, Los Angeles, California, USA - CNSS3 | ecosystem: Host-associated > Plants > Roots > Nodule | place: USA...
AGCTCAAGTGCATCAACAAGCCCAAGCCCACATCAAGGCCCAATCACTAGAAGCATGATGAGAAAGATTCACATGGGCCTCTCACAAGATGATCAAGTCAATCATGGGCTTTTTACATTATTTACATAGGCTAAAGAAATCTCTAAAATATGAGATGATGCATGAAGGAAGTAGTCTAGATTTAAATTGGGCCATTGTTTAGGCTTTGCTTTCAATAAAAGCTAGAACACTTGTTGGGATCATTTGGGCCGAGCCCAATGTGCTACCATTGGCCGAGAGTTACTAGAGTGGCTCTCCTTTTGGATGCAAGCAAAGCATGAACTAAGCAAGGAGCATGTGATGGAAGCATGATGCGTGTGACTTGGGCAAGGAGAGTGTGATATGCCACTTGGCACCATCTAGACTCATCTACTACATCACATGGTCTATAATCAAGCTTCTTCTCCATGCTACATTTGCATTTCATCTTTGTTGCATTTTCTCTTTATTTGGCCGGCCATGTGCCTATAAATAGAGCCACTCAAATATTGTAATGGTTACTCTTGAATTGCTAATAAATGCTAGTGTTTGAGATCACTCCACACTTCTACTAATTTGAGAGCACACATGGCTAACCTTCTCCTTCATTTCCTCTAGCCACCTTCCATACCATAGCTCCACTTCTACTCTTCATCTAATTTTCCAAATTCCGCTGCACTTCATCTTCTCCGCATCATTCTCCATGGATTTTCTTCCTCTCCTACTCCAAGGACGTCCATCATATAGTTTGTTGAACATTTTTGGGTAAAATTCCATGAATAGCCATTGATAACAATTGTTGGATTAAGATGTGACAATCATGAGACTTTATGCCAACTAACTTCAAGTCTTGCCACTGACACTTAACTATTAATATTTGAAGAGTATCCTTGTGGTACCTTGACACTCTTTAGACAAAGGCAAAATCTTAACTTTTCTTGTTTGGACATAGTGTAACATGCTTGGGGCAAATAAGTACACTTAAAAACCTCCTTTGGTGCGAAGTCTTCTCGAATATTCATTTGGAGCAAATCCAACTGAGCATTTACTTCATCTTTTTTCTTTTCCTGAATGTTAACAATCAAGTTATCACACACATTCTTCTTTTCATGCATTACATCTATGCAATGTCTAACCTCTAACTTTTACCAATATGGAAGATCAAAGAATATTGATTTTTTCTTCCAAGGGCTTGTTGCAGATGATTTCTTAGAGGTTTCCCTTAATACATGATGCATGTTATTAAAATTTTCATGAATTTGAAAGCCATTCAATGGAATTAGTGCATTGTCATTCTATCGATGTCCATTAAATGTTTTTTTATCCTTCGATGAAGATGATCAGTTTGCAAAAATCTTCGATGGCGCATATATACTATCTTCCTTCCATATTTCAATTGATAAGCTACAACGTTTTCTTAACATATAGGACATGCTTTATGAACCTTGACATTGGACCTTGACAAATTACCATAAGCTGGAAAGTCATTAATGGTGAAAAATAACATTGCACGCATCATGAAACTTTTAAAAGCAAAAGCATGAAATATTTCAACCCCATCAACCCACAACATCTTTAAGTCTTCAACAAATGGATTAAGATAAACATCTATGTCATTTCCATGTTGTCTTGGACCAGATATCATCATAGACAACATCATGTACTTTCTCTTCACGCAAAGTCTAGGAGACAAGTTGTAAATAAATAATATTACATGCCAATAACTATGGTTGGTACTTAAATTACCAAATGGATTCATTCTTGAGGATCAAGAAAAGACCACATTCATCTGCCCCTTTGGCACTTTCGCCGATAGGAGCTTGCCTTTTGGCCTATGCAATGCCCCTGACACATTCTAACGGTGAATGTTTAGCATATTTTGTGATTTTCTTAAAAACTGCATAAAGGTGTTTATGAATGATTTTTTTTTTGTGTATGGATCCTGTTTTGATGCATTTTTATACAATTTTAACATAGTTCTTAATAGGTGCATCCAAACTAATCTTGTTCTAAATTTTGAGAAGTGCCATTTTATGGTAGAATAGGGTATAGTTTTGGGGCACATCATTTCTAGTAAGGGCATAGATGTAGACCCCACCAAGATTTCTATTATTTCACAATTGCCTTACCCCTCTTACGTGCGAGAGTTTTGTTCTTTTCTTGGCCATGTAGGTTTTACGAGCGCTTTATCCTGGACTTTATCAAGAAATCCCTCCCACTGTCCAAGCTCTTGCAAAAGGATGTTGACTTCATTTTTTATGAAGGATGCAAAGAGCCTTTTGATTGCCTCAAGAAGGCCCTCACCACCATTCTTATCATTCAGGCAGTAGATGGAAAAACTCCATTTGAACTCATGTGTGACGCATCAAATTATGCCTTGGGAGCTCAGTCATCTACTACGCCTGTGGGACGTTAGACATTGCTCAAGTGAACTACACCACGATAGAAAAAGAACTTCTCGCAAATTTTTTGACCTTGAGAAGTTTAAATCTTATTTGCTTACTTCTCCTATTATTGTGTTAACTGACCATGTAGCTTTGAAGATCCTATTGAAGAAGACAGAGTCGAAGCCTTGGCTGATTAGATGGATCTTCTGGCTCTAAGAATTTGATTTGAAGATCCGTGATAGGAGCGAAGCACAAAATCTGGTTGCAGACCACTTCAGTAGGATAGAGAAGTTTGATGATAATGCTTCACCAATTCGGGATGACTTTCTCAATGAAAGTTTGTTGACACTCTCTGCTTCTTTCCCATCACCATGTTTTGTGAATATTGTAAATTACCTCTTTGCTTCTATTTTTTCTCACTTACCATACAAAGCTTAATATGATAAACCTAATAGCGAAGGTAAGTATTTTATTTAAGATGACTCGTATCTATGGAAGTTTTGTAGTGATCAGGTTGTCAAGAGATGCATTCTGGACATGAGATTGATTCGGTCCTATGTTTCTGTCATACATTTGCACAGGGTTCTAGATTTCAGATTTTACATTCCCACCATCTTTAAGGATGTGTGGAGGATTTGTAGCACATTTGAACAATGTTAAAGAGCTATAAGAGCCATTTTTTGGAGACAGCAGATATGAGAATTGTGTGAGAATTGAATTTATGAGTGTTGAAGTTTGGAATTGCTTTCATGCTTGATTTTGACTTATTCCCCATTACTTCTCTCTTTCCTTTGGTTCTTTAGCTACTTACCATATGTTCCACACCTTGTCCTCAGCCCCATCACAACCTTGAAAAGTCCTTCTGATCTTGATCTGCATGTGTTTTAGTTGTTGATTTTAGAGTCTTACCAAGTCTATTTGATGCTTATTTTTCATGGATGCTTTGGGAGTAAAAAGTAACCTACATAATTGAGTGATACAATGCATATTCTGTGAGGTTATGTTGCTTTCAATTCACTTTCTTAGCTTAGTGAGTACTTGACATGTTTTGAATTGCTTGGATGATGTTCATGGATATCTTGCAACTTCGACTCCTTCTATATTGGATGTGTTTCAATTTGTTTGTTTCATGTCTTTTTCATCACTAACACAAAAAGTCCTTATAACGTCTGTTATTTTTGCCTTTTGACGTCTGCAAAAATACCGACGTCATATATGGTGATGTTAAAATTAATGTCTGAAAAAAACTAACGTTACCTAACGTTGGAAAATAAGAGCCTGACGTCCCTTTACGTTAGTTCGAACCCCACCCAACGTTCAACTCGCGCCATCTATAGGGGAAAAACTGCTGAAATTGACATCTGTCCTTGCACTGACAGACGTCAAAGGACAAAAATACTTCTTCATGACAAGTCCAAAGTGTATAACTAACTTCTCATTATACCGAAGATGAAAAGGTGATCACGCATTGTGCCCTAGTCGTGACGTATTTGATTAAGATAACGAAAACAAAGACAAAAATATGTCCCATTAACAAAGATTGTGTGTTCTTGAGTATATTGCAAAAGGTCAGAAACCCCCTTTTCATACTCGTCACTAATGCGATGCTCATTCATCCAGCTTCGATGCATACTATTTTCGTAAAAAAATTCATCAATCTCAAATTTTTAATTCTCACAAGGTAAGGCCCTACCCATTCGAAAAAATTATTTTTCATAATTTCCTAACACATATACGAAGAAGTCAAACATCATAAATTTCACAAAATTTCGACAACATTTCACATTGGTCTCTAAAGTTCACGAAATGAAAGAGATCAATCATGATCACAATCAAGTATGCATCCAGAGAATAACGCAAATTGCCTCAATTAAAATTTTATCAAATTTATGCATAAACTTCAATATACACGTTATAGCGAATTATGAAAAATAATTTTTTCAAACTGTCCGATCGGACAATTCAAGATTTAATACAAACGATTAAATATTTAATCATTTGTACTATATCAAACGGGAACTAAGATTCACTCAAAATTGTGAACTAAAATTATAATAAATTTTCACATATAAAATAACAATGCAATAAAAACATTAAAGAAAACAAAACTAAAATTATTTTAACATGCAACAAATCTAATAATAAATATAAATTTTATTCCAAATTTATCAAATATCATAAAATTTCAAATAAAAATAATAAGCCAAAAAAATCAACAAAATACATTAAAATCATTTTAACATACAACCTATCTTATAATAAATCTAAATTTTTTCCAAATATATCAAAAATCATAATTTTCCTAATAAAAAAAGCGCTACATTTATGGTGGAAAACTCACCTGTGGAGGTTATGATGGCCGACAGAACGCGAAGGAGAGCTCGCGGAGAAGAGAAACAGTGAGGTTTCACGTTGTTATGCAATATATGAAGCGGGACATCGGGTTTGAGACTACCCGACGTCGAGTTACGTCGGATAAGTGAAAAAACCGACGTTGAGTGACGTCGGGCACGTGGGGAATAGACGTCAAGCTGGAGTGATGTCAAGCACGTGGTGAACAAACGTTAAGGGAGTCAGGGCAGTCCTAGACAAACGTCAAAATTAACGTTTTATTTACAAAAATGCCACTGATCATTTTTGACATCTATGTTCTCTTTAGCAGACGTTAATTAGGTGACGTTATGGGAACTTTTTGTGTTAGTGCATATCTCTCTTTGTTTTGTCTGTGTTATCCTTGCCTTACTTCACTATGCTTTTTAGATTTTGCTCAAGAGCGCAAAAGGGTAAGTGTGGGTGATTTTGATGAGTCATTATTTTCCCTTATTTCATTGCTTTTTTGTGCGCATCTTGATGGTTGTTTAGTGCTTAATCGTTTATTTTAGTGCATTTTCATCTATTGGGCTTCATTGGACCATTATTTTGAATTTTGATTAATTTGTCATTAATTGGTCTAACTTTCGTTTCTAATTAATTTTGGGTATTAGAGATGGAGAGAAAGTTGTCACATCATTCCCACATTATTGCCATGTCTACGCCATGTCAATTCACTTGTCACGTTATTGGGCCAATATTTTAGGGCATATAGAGGCGTAATTCTGCAGCCTTGAGTGACATTTTTGTAAATATGAGTATCATAATTGAGGTGACCACGCTATTAGGATTTTAGGAGGATTTTGGAGAGTTCTTCTTCTCCCCCATTCTAATTTTTACGTTTCGGAGAACATCCATTGTTGGGGTTTCTGCGTATTCTTCTTGTTCCACACATTGGAGTTTATAGGTTCACATTTTCTTTACATTATCTCCTTTAATTTGCATTTTCTACATTGTAAACTTCAATTTAATGATGCATTTTCATTTTGGATTGAGTTTTGATTTGAATTCCATGGGCAACTAATTTTATGCATTGATTCCTTATAGAGAATGAAATGAAACCTTGAGATTAGTATTTTGATCGGTTGGGTTTTCTTATTTCTCCATTTTGAATTTGTGTTTATGTTGGATGAAGAAACCATTTTGTTTTTGCTTAATTTGTAGAGTGAGTGATTCGTTTTAGGTTGTGTTCATGCTTAATGAATTATGAAAAATTCATGAATGAGTGCATTGCTTAATTGCATATTGAACTCATTGTTAATCTTCGCCTAGTTGCTTAATTGCGAGATTCAAGAGACCTAACAGAATCAATTTAATTCATAATTTATGATTGGTGGATTTTCATTTGAATCACGGAATCAATACAGTTTTCACTATTGTTTTATTAAATCTACATTTATGTTTTTATTTTTGTGTTGAATTTCTAGAATTGTCAAACCCCCTCCCCCCTTTTTGTTGTGGTGTGTATTTTCATTTGGAACCTTTAAATGAAAGTATTGATCATTGGGAGATGACCTTAGGATCATTTCTTAAGTACTACATTTACACAGTTATATTTGGTTAGGTACGTGATCAAGCCCTTTTGTTGCCTAAAAGACCCAGTCAAATCTAATTTCCCCTTAAAAATGCAGTATAGGGAGAACCTTGGGAATCAATCCGTGGACATGGCTAAAGTCAAATGCAATGTTTGTACTTGAATTGTGGTGGGAAAATTTATTCAAAATCAGCGTTTAAAAATAGAAAACTCAAAATCATCAAATGTAAAAAATGCTATGAACTATGCATGAATGCATGACATGTAAAGCACAAAATGGTAGAGAATGATGAATTAACTAATCCCAAATGCTCCAAACATGTTTAATGATTAAAACTAGGCTAATGCAATGGTTAAATTGGTCCAAATTCATCAAACTCAAAAATTGTCCAAAATCAAGAACATGTTCATGAGCAAAGTGCATGGTAGCCTTATATTGGGATCTTTTGATGATACAATTGAAAATGTAATGATGTGGAATAATGGTAAATGATCTCAATTTCATGTAGAATATGGAATTACTCAATTTGGTGCGCTACACACAAAGTTCCCAATTTCATGAACCTTAATTCCCAAATTTTAGCAGAAACACAATTTCGATCAATTCAACCAATTTCTGCAACGAAAATCCAATTAAATGTGCATATAACTTAATTATGATCCAAAGAATGAAACCTCTAAGTTAATTTTCACAAACAATTAGTAAAATTGCACAGCCATATAATTATGTAGAAACATAATTTAAGAATCATTTGGAGAACTTTCAACGTACGGTAAACAAAGCTCAAGAACAAATCAAAAAGCTTAAATCACGCAAAATTCTAATGGAACAATGGTTATGAGTGAACGGGAACGAGGAAAAATTGCAAAACATGTGAATCGATGAAATGGTGATGAAATTGGCTTTGTGATGGTTCGAATTGCTAAGGAATCATCTCAAGTGTGTGCACAAATTTACATAACTCAAAATGATTAAGAAATGAGTGAGAAATTGAATGAAACAGTAACTAGTGGTGTGTGTAAACGTGAAAATGGTGTAGAATTGGGGTTTTAGTGATTTGATTACGGATTTTCAAAATTAACTTGCAAACAATTAAAGGAACTTAAAAGTTATGTGTGTGATGTGGTGGAATGAGAAAAAATTCAAAATTGTAGCAAGAGTGCAATGAAGTGGAGAAATATGAGTGAAATTAGCTTTGCTACTACCATTGACCTTGAATCCAACCCATTCATCTTGTTTACTCCGAAACAATAATGTATAAAGGTCTTTTGTACACACCATATCATAGGTCTGGTTCCGGAACCTAGATTTGGTAAGGAAGGGTGGAGTTCAAGCTCAAAAAGTGGTAGTTAAGGTGGTGGTTTATTTTAAAATGACGATGAACATTATGAAACCATATAGAGCAAATGAACACTATTGAATTTTTATTCATTGAAGCTCAAACCCATATTATAGTACCAAAAAGGAGTACAAGGAGTTGCCCCAACCTTCTTCTCACCAAGGATTGAGCTATCGAAGCTTCCAAAAGAAAAAAATTGAGTGAAAATGGGTGATTTTTGAGGGAATTCCGGGTCTATTGCATGAGGTGATGTGGTGCTATCAAAAACTAGTCTCCATGGTCCTCCCCAATGCCTCTCACCAAATCTACCTTAAAAACTACCCTACATTAAGTCATCTCTCACCAATTAAGCACAAACTCCAATATGTAACCCCCTCTCGAATTTTTTGCAATCCCAAGGCCCAAACCAGTCACATTTAGTGTCCTAAAGTGCTCCAAATGATTGGTTCTTGATTTGGGGTCCAAATGGCAAAAGTCAACTCTAAGGTCAAACATGTCACTTTTGCACACTTCGTGCTTTGCCATCAACTTGAATGTGCAACCATGATGAGTCATTATTTTCCCTTATTTCATTGCCTTTTTGTGCCCATCTTAATGCTTGTTTAATGCTTAATTAGAAACACAATGAAGCCAAATTACTCAAATTTCATTGGACCTTTATTCTGAATTCTGAGTAATTTGGCTTCATTGGGCTTCTAATTATTTTTATGTACTTTGTGAAGAAAAATTTTGGAGCTTGGATGCTAATTATGTGGTCAAGAGAGAGTTGCCACATGATTTCCACATCATTGACATGTTTGCACTATGTTAGTGAGCTTGTCCACATCACTAGGTCAGCATTTTCAACCCACATTGGCATTTTTGTAATTATGCTGACCAGAATGATAGTTTTGTAAATATATGCAACTGTGGTGATGTGACCACGAAAATTTAGGTTTTCTTTGTATGGGTAGGCCTTCTTCTCCCCCCACTATCCATTTTTACGTTTTGGGGAACTTTGTATGGTTACCCATGGAGGTGCCGATCGAGTTTTGATGTTTTAGCACAATTTTCTCACATTTTTATGCATTATTGACAACACCCATTATGAATTTTACGTTTTAACAAGGGGACCTTGTTGAATCCATGTTTTATTTTCTATTCACGATTTGATATTTTGCTTTGTTATTGTTCAAATTTTTTGCACCATTCTACGTTTTCTGCACCATTTTCTTATCATTCAATGATTGTATTTCGTTTAGGGCTGAGCTTTTCATCGAAATCCATGGAGCACTAATTTAATGTGTTGATTCCTATAGAGAATTGATATCGTTGTCGTTAGGCGATCAAATTACCACTACTTAACTTTAGCAACTTCAGTATTGCCAAGTTAGTAGTGAACAAAATAGTTAGGGTTATGATAACCCTGAGTCGTCTCACAACGAATACGGAATTGATCTCAAATATTTGATTTTTAGAAAAATGCAATTAAAACTAGTAACAATAAAAATATAGGGGTTTTGATACACAAAGAATGAATGACATGCAAATAAAAGATCGTAAACACAATAATAGTAAATAGGTTAATTCCACTGCTTTTTCAAAATAGGATTCTTCATCGGTTATCTAGAGATTATTGTTAAATTAATTATTGTTGTTGATTTACATATCAATCAATGTAAAGTCTCAATTCATTTGTTAGCATTCTCACTTTTAATCAAAGTACAGTCTCAATTAAAAGTGAGAATTTTTAGACTATCCATAGTAAATTCAACCAAAGTACAGTCTCAATTAAATTTTACTATGCCTAATCATGTCTATTCCTTTGTTTCTTCACCAAATAGAAAACTTAATTAATCAAAGTAAAGTCTTGACTAATTTTAGTTAAAGTAATTACCTCTAATCAAAGTATAGTCTCAATTATTGGCAAAAACTTATTTAATCAAATAAAAGTTTCTAAATAAAATCAAAATAAAGTCTCAATTGAATTTAAAAACCTTTTAACTCATATGATTAGCATGCATGTAGATTTAAAATCATTATTTTCTATTTGATTAAGAAGCAAAGGACATAGATAAACAAAAACCACAACAATAATCAAAATAACAAACACATAAATTCATCTAACTTTAGAATCCAGTTAAGAAATTATAGTGGAATCACCCCTAAAAGCTTAGCCCTCCATGGCTTTGATGGAATACATGATGATATGAAGGAAAGAAATATAAAAAGAAAAGACAGAATGAGAGATGTGATGGATGATGGTGTGTGCCAAAACCAGAAAGTTATAAGTTGTAAGTTGTCTTGCTTCTGCTCCCTTAAGTCTCTTTATATAGGCTTCAACTGGACTTTGGGCTTTATCTTTCGGTTGCTAAAATCTTTTATTTTTATTTAATTAATTAGCAACTTAATTTCTATCAAATTTCCAATTTTGGCCCTCTTATTTAACCATTTTTGCAGTTTTGACCAGAGTGGATTGCTGACTTTGACCAGTTGACCAGTGTTGACCAGTTCACCAGTTTGATTGTCCAATAGCAGCCTGACACGTGGCAGAGTGTTCTCTCTCTAGAATTAGGGTTTGCTCTCACACTTTTCTCCCTCCCTTGGCTGCGCGGCTGACGTGAAATGACGGCTGGCCGCTCCTCTTTCTCCAGCGCCTTTTGGCAGTTGTGGTGGTGCGCAAATCTAGTTCGTGCTCGCGTTAATGGTGCGAGGTTGGCTGTTGGTGGGCGTTGCTGCAATGGATTGCTCTTGGTCGCGTTTCCGCTGCTGTGCGAGATGTAGGAACGCTACTGGTTCACATTGGTGCTGCTGGCCCTGTTCTGGTTCGTTGCTGCATTGGAGATGGTGGGGTTGACGGTGCTGCTGCTGTTGCGGAACTCGCAGGTGGATGCTGCAGAGAGCTGATCTCGCAGGTGCAGATGCGGGGAACCTCGGTGCGGTGGTTCTGGTTCTCCATCTCCGACCTGGTTTCGTTGTTTCGTGGTTTGCAGGAAGAAGAACTCTTGGTGGTTGTGGCTGCAAGGTGTGTAGAGGCGCGCTGCTGCCCTGTTGGTTCGTTCACGGTGGCTAAGGTTTCCGCTACAGTGGATGACATGGAGGTTCGAAGATGATGCTCGCGTACTGCGGTGGTTTCCCGCTTCTTTGGCTTCATGAAGGTGATAATGGAGTGATGAGTGCGTATTTTTGCCCTCATTTAATGTTTAATTCTGGGTATTTAATTGAATTTGTGTGCCTAAAGAGTGATTTAATTGATAATTCTGATAATTAGGTTGTTTGAGCTTGTGTGATAAAAAT
>Ga0214544_1012563_pt1 | contig 10925 bp, 4 predicted proteins | sample CNSS3metaG_FD_160074 | JGI IMG/M metagenome (GOLD analysis project Ga0214544, IMG submission 160074) | Root nodule microbial communities from cowpea collected in UCLA plant growth center, Los Angeles, California, USA - CNSS3 | ecosystem: Host-associated > Plants > Roots > Nodule | place: USA...
GGGGATGGGTCAAAAGTTGTATACCCGTTGGGTTTGGGGATGGGGATGGGGATGAATTTTTATTATGGGGATGGGGATGGGATCATGATACCCGTACCCGCCCCGCCCCGTTGCCATCCCTAATCTCCACTAACTCAGTTGGATATAGGGATGGCAACGGGGCGGGACGGGGACGGATTTCGCTATCCCATACCCATCCCCGTAAAAAAAATTCATCCCCATCCCCATACCCAAACCCAACGGGTATTAAACTTTTGTCTCATCCCCATCCCCACTGGGTAACGGGTATAATCTCGTACCCATACCCATACCCATTTTCTTACTACTTTAATATTAATTTTAATTAATTTTAATAAAATAAAATAAAATATCAACAAAAATTGTTTTAGCAAAACAAAAAAGTTCTTCAAATGAAACAAAAATTAATAATAATAAGTAATTTTTTTTATATATTACCTAGTAAATAAAAGGTTTATGTTATTAAACACTTAAATTGAGAGTATTAAACATTCTCATGTGAAAGGAAAATGCAATAAATAAAAATATTAAAAAGTAATATAAATATTCAAATGATAGAAATAATTTTTTTTAATTGATATACATCATTCTAACACAATTACATAAGAGTTATGATAAGATAAAAAATATATTGGAGATACGAATGAGTTTCATAACAAACCAAATAATTAAAAAAAAAAAAAAATATAATATATATATATATATATATATATATATGGTTACTTAATTAATTGTAAATATTTTAATAATTTAAACGATGATGGAGATATGGCGGGGACGGGTATTATGGCGGGGATATGTATATCCCCATCCCCATCCCCATACCCAATTGAAAAAATCGGGGATTCCCCATACCCATACCCATACCCAGTCAATGCGGGGATTCCCGTCAAAACGGGGACGGGTTCGGATAATACCCACGGGGACGGGTTTATTTGCCATCTCTAGTTGGATAGCCTTCATGCTGATAACGTGTTATAAAATAAAGGAGAGAAAGAAAATAGAGAGTAGAAACTGATTTTCTGTGTGTCCTTTGTCTAGTGGCGGATTATATATGGAGCAGGGAGGGGCCTTGGCCCCCCAAAATATTTTTGATTTTTTTTAATTATGTATATATTTTTTATTTTTTTAATTATATATATTTTTAAATTTTCTTTTTAAATTATAAGTAATGCATTTTAAAAATTGATAGAAATTTAAATTGTGTCTTTTTAATTTTTTATAAAGCATAATAAATAATAAAATATAAAATTTAATATAATAAAGAGTAAAAATATTTAGGTTTAATAATTTTTTTGTCTTTGTTTTTGTTAAAAATATATCAAATTTCGACTAAAAAATCATAACTAAATTGAGACTAAATCAACTTGAGGACCAACTTACATTTTTGGAAACAAAAACCAAAATAGTAATTAAAACAAATATTTATTAAAATATTTTTTATTTTATTTCTATTTGGCTTTTTAGGTTTTCACCAACTTGTACTCATCTTTCAGCCTCATATGTTTTCTTTTTGTTTTTGAAGAAAAAAAGAAGTTAGACACAAACTCATTACTTTTGCTCTCATTTATCATTTGTTATCTTCCTTCCTTGAAAAAAAAAAGGTAACTTTCTTGTCTCACTTGATAATGAACTATTAGTTTAATAGTTAATAATATTATTTTTTATTTCATGAACTTTGTATATTCATTTTTTTATGAATATAGAAGAAAAAATAATGTATTATGTGTTTTTTCAAACCAATTTTGTGACTTGATTATAATATATTTTTATTTTAATTATTACGATTCTCAATTTCTCATTAGATTATGATAAATTATTTTTTAATATTAATTGTTTTTAAAGTATATTGATGAAGAATAAAATAATAGATTCATTCTTTAAAAGTGATAGAAGAGAAGTTGTTGGTGACGATGAAAACAAGATAGATTTTACTTCTTCACATATTTTAAAGTATTGTATATCAAATTGTTCAGTTAGTTGAATTATTTTTTAAAGCATTATACTAATGATCCAATCTAATAGTCAAATAATTATATTGTTTTGGCCCCTCCAAATTTTGTAGTCAAGATCTGCCACCCTTTATCAATATGAGAAATCCTTATTTATAGTTACAAAAGGCAACCCAAGGGATACAACTCAATGGTTATAACACTAATGATAACGTCAATAGCAATCAATCACAGGTACTAACAACTCAATGGACATCCATAAATTTCATAACAAATACATTTTTGTTTTAATTTCTTCTTAAAAATAATAAATTTTGAACCCACTTTCTAAAAAATAATATTATTTATTATTATTATTAGTAGTATTATATTATTATTATTATTATTATAATGAACTAGCGAAAACACAGGCGTAGTCATAATATGTGTTCGCATTTTTTAATTTTCATAGAAATTTGAGTTAAGATTAATAAGAATTATATAATTAATTTTTAAAATAGTTGTTAAATGTAAAATTAGAAAAATAAAATATGTACACAAAAGAAATTTTTAAAATAACTATTAAAGACAAAACAGGTTTTTAGAATAACGGTTAAAGATAAACTATTTATAATAATTAACTTTTAAACCAATAATTAAGGATAAAACTGAAATAACCAAATGTGGACACAAGAGAGGGTATCTCTTTATATATATATTATTAGAGATATTATTTTTTTGGTTATTATTATTATAACTTTATTATTATTGTGATTATTATTATTATTACTAGTGTAAACACAGGCGCTATCGCGCCTGTGTGTATTTTTTAAATATGAATGATATTATATTAGTAGATGATAATAGTATAATGTTATTAAGTTAATATATAAAATAAATGTATATTTATTAAAAATAAAATGAAATAAATAGAGAGAATAATTGTTGATGAATAAAAAAAAAGATAAACAGTTTTATAAAAAATAAATAAAAATAATTATTAATTTTAAAAAATTAATAAATAATAATATTGTAAAGGGTATATTTGGTATTATGAAATGTGGATACAAAAGAGAGAATCTCTTTATATATTGTTATAGATTATTATTATTATTATTATTATTATTATTATTATTATTATTATTATTATTATTATTATTATTATTATTAATGTAATTGTTATTATTATGATAAGTCAAAATTGATGCTTTATGCACAATCATATGATAATAAAAAAAATGATAAAATTATTATTATTATTAGTATTAGTATTATAATTATAAAATTCATAATAAATAGTTTTTATAAATTTGTTGTAAATAACTTTTATTTATTTTGTAAATAAATTTTAATTTAAGAAATAATTAAATTAAAAAAAAATTAAAATTTAAAGAAACGGTAAATTTAGTAAAATAATTATTTTAAGTTAAAAAACTTTAATTTAAAAAGGAAAAATATGTTTTTAGTCCATGAAGTAGAATTGAAAATAGTATGTAGTTGAAACTTATGCATTCTTTGGCCCATGTACTTCTAAAACTATTGATTTTTTGTCCCTATTTTATCAATACGGTTAAAATTTATTCTACGTGACAAATGACGTATCACGTGTTATTTAATTTTTTTATAAAATAAAATCATTATGTCAGTCTAGCCCGCACTATTCATGATTTATAATAAAAATATACAAAAATAGGCATTAAGACAAAATATGAGTAGAAATAGGGTGTGTGGTTAACAAATATGGGAGTGCATGAAGTAAACAAAAACATGCTTGATATGAAACAAAATAACCAGGGTGTGAGAAAGAGAAAATAGGGGTGTGGGGAAAGTTTTTTTAATTGCTAGAAAAAAACTTGAGACGATGGAAGGGAAAAAATGGAAGGGAAAAAATGGAGAAGATGAAGGTGAGTAAGGGAATAACATGAGTGAGTGTTATTTGTTTTTTTTTTGTTTGGAGATGGAGATTTTGAATGAAAGGATGGAATGGGGATGAAGATGTTGTGTGGTAAAGTGTAAGGATGTTTTTTTAAGGAAAATGATAGGTTGACACCTATATTTTCCACTTTTTTTACTACCTTAGGTGGCATCACCGTGTGGCATTTTATATTTTATTTTTAATTAATTTTTATACTTTCACGCTGGTACAAAAGATTGAAAATATATCTTGCGCGTGAACATATTTTGGTTTCATTTTCACCTACCTAGCCTCCCACCATTTTCACCCCAATTTTTCAAATCCCATTCGCTCACTCTCTGTTTGGTTTGTTCCTTTTCATCCACCAAGCTTCACCCACGAGAGGAAGAAGCAATTTCATTTTGGCGGTGGCTCTCCTTTAATGGCGAAACTAGGTCTGCCATTTTCGTTTCCTATTTTCACACAGATATTTGTTTTCTTCCTTCCTTCCCACCCATGAAGCCTACCACCAAAGAAACCTCCTACACACGATTGCTTCAAGGAACCCTAAAAGGAGCATTGGTCTCAGATTGGTGTTGAAATTTGGGTAGTTTTTGCACATTTAATGTTGACAAAGTTTTTGAAAGGGCGAGAGGAATTTGTATGTCTTTCCTCACATGGTGCACCCTAGTTGTGCGCACAAACAACACACCTCTTTCTATTGCTTCTTAACCAGGTCTAATTGCCTTTTTTGAAGAAAAAAAAAACGCCTTACACATATTTGGAATTAACATGTAACTCAAGACAAAATAACTTGTAATCCACCAACAATTTTTTGCACATTAAATGTTGACAGAGTCTTGGAAAGGGCAGAAGGAATGTGTATTCCCATCTTCACATGGTGCTCCCCAGTTGTGCACACCAATACCACACCCCTTGCCACGTTTCTTAGCCAAGTCTAAGTGCATTTGGGAAAAAACTTGCCTTACACATATCTGAAATAACTTGTAACTCAAGACAAATTAACTTGTAACCCACAAAAAACTTTTTGCATAATAAAATGTTGATAGTTTTGGAAAGGGCGGTATGAAACACAATTTTCATTCTCACATGGTGAACCCCAGTTGTGCACACGAATACCACACCCCTTCCTACTGCTTCTTAACCAGGTCTAAGTACCTTTTTTGAAAAAAATTACTTTACACACATTTGAAATTAATATGCAACTCAAGACAAAATAACATGTAACCCACCAATGGGTTTTTGCACATTAAATGTTGGCAGTTTTGGAAAGGGCAGGAGGAATGCATATTTCCTTCCTCACATAGTGTTCCCCAATTGTGCACACCAATACCACACCTTTTGCCATTGCTTCTTAGCCAGGTCTAAGTGCATTTGGAAAATAACTTGCCTTAAACATATTTGAAATTAACTTGCAACTCAAGACAAATTAACTTGTAATCTACGAAGGACTTTTTGCATAATAAAATGTTGACAGTTTTGGAAAGTGCAATAGGAAACATAATTTTCATCCTCACATGGTGCACCCCATTTGTGCACACCAATACCACACCCTTTCCTACTGCTTCTTAACTAGGTCTAAGTGCCTCTTTTGAAAAAAAGTGCCTTACACATATTTGAAATTAACATGCAACCCAAGACAAAATAATTAGTAACCCACCAACAGGTTTTTGCACATTAAATGTTAACAGAGTTTTGGAAAGGACAAGAGGAATGTGTATTTCCTTCCTCACATGGTTTCCCCATCTGTGCACAGAAATACCACACCTTTTGCCACCACTTCTTAGCCAGGTCTAAGTACATTCGGGAAATAACTTGCCTTACATATATTTGAAATTAACTTGCAACTCAAGACAAATTAACTTGTAACCCACAAAGGATGTTTTGCACAATAAAATGTTGACAATTTTGGAAACATAATTCTCTCCCTCCCAAGGTGGACCCAGTTGTGCACACCAATACCACTCCCCTTGCCTTGCTTCTTAGCCAGGTCTAAGTGTCATTAGGGAAAAACTTGCCTTACACATATTTCAAATTAACTTGTAACTAAAGACAAATTAACTTGTAACTGAAGACAAATTAACTTGTTACACATGAAAGACCTTTTGCACAAAACCTTATGACTGGAAAGTCAAGTACAAATATATGAAATTAAGATACACTTGAAGATAACTTGTAACTCATACAATACTTTCTGCACAAATATATTTACAGTGTTTGGAAAGTGCATTACATAATACAATTAACTTCCTAATCTATTGGACAACAGAGGTCTACATACAATTTTTACTGTCAAAAATTATGAACCAGTAATTGTCACACACAAAACATAACATCAAATAATATAGCCTTTAGTACAACTTCGAAGGTACTTTTTAACTTACATTTTTCATGGATAAAAAGATCATAAATTAGTCAAATAATATAACCTTTAAACTCCTTTCTAAATTTTAAAAAGTTCAAACAATTACACATTTCAAAACAATTTCCAACTATTTATTCAATTTCCTCCTCCCATAAGTCGCAAATGGAGTTCGAATAGCACGAATTTTGTACCGTCTGCATGGTTGATGCTTCATTTGCGCATACAAGTTTCTTTCCTCCAACTTCTCACAATATTTATTTCTTTTACAACCTTCGTCATCTTCATGAACAGAATTGGCATCCAAACGGTGTTCTTTCAATACAAATAATTTGTTCATGTGTTAAATTCTTAATCAAAGAACCAACATATTACATCTGTTATGAATGTCTGAAATAAATATGGAGTCACCAATGAAACACTACAATTAAGCCACTATCGAATCAATAAATTGAAGCTTAAAAAATACTTTCAAAAGTCTTACCCTCCTGTCCGTGCTACAATCATCATTTTCACTAACATTATTCATCATTGATAAATCAAATATCCACTCCCCCAAAAATAACTAAGGTATTCAGATATCAGAAAACAAAAGACCATGATATAAGGACAAATATAAATGTCTATGCAAATTTCAAGTGTTTAGGTTTTGTACTTTGAATTGGAAAAAATATAACATTTTAAATATAATGTTTCAATGTCCAAAATAGACAACTGAGGTAAACACTTAATATAACTAAGGTATTCAAATAACAGAACACCAAACACCATACCTAAATAGCTATTCTTTATTATATACATCAAGCATAATGGATACATTTGTCACTCTTTATGTTCTATTCTTTGAATATAAAAAAACCAATTCTAGTATATTAAGTGGTTTTCTACAAGCCTCTATTTTCCTCTCGGTTTCTCCTTCTTTTTTTTCTTTGCATCATAATTTTAACCACAAATTGTAACCAAAGTAGCTATTGGAACATTGAAGAAAGCAAGGTTAGTCCTATACGGGTCAAAGTGAGGCCTCTATAAAGTTCTCCATCACCCTATTCTCTCATTATTTTCTGATATGCATGCAGTACACTATCATACACACCCATTGCAAAATTACTGGTTTAGATTAAATTTTGCTTTTATGTTGTAAACAAAGTCTATCAACTATGACAGTAAACATCCATTTTTCATTCTTAAATTAATCAAGAACATGATAATTTCAAAATGCTGATAACAAGAATACTTCTTGACTTCATAAAAAATACTACATTTTCGTAAATGAAATTATTCAAATCACAAAGAAAGGGCATTCACAAAATTGCTTCTTATACACAAACATAATACCTAACCTAAGCTCCACCAAGACTACAACAATGCTCAGGAAACAACCCATTAACAAGTAAGGGCATCCGAAAATGGAGCAAGAACATACCTAAAAAAAACCCCAATTGAAATTGGTTGCTTGGTGGTTTGAACCCTATTGGAGAACGCCCATTTTAGGGTTCCTTGAAGCAGTCGTGTATGGGAGGTTTCTTTGGTGGTAGGCTTCGTGGATGGAAAGGAACGAAGAAAACAAATATTTGGGTGAAAATAGGAAACGAAAATGGTAGACTTGGTTTCGCGAGAGCCACTGTCAAAATGAAATTGTTTCTTCCTCTTGTGGGTGGAGGCTTGGTGAGTGAAAAGAAATAAACCAAACAGAAATAATGAGCAAATGAGGTTTGAAAAATTGGGGTGAAAATGGTGGGAGGCTTGGTAGGTGAAAATGAGACCAAAATGTGCCAACTCGCGAGATATATTTTCAATCTTCTGTACCAGCGTGAAAGTATAAAAAATAATTAAAAATGAAATATAAAATGCCACACGGTGATGCCACCTAAGGTGGTAAAAAAAGTGGTAAAATATGGGTGTCAACCTATCATTTTCCTTTTTTTAATAAATCATGAATAGCGTGGTCAGATTGACGCAATAATTTTATTTTATAAAAAAATTAAATAACATGTAACATACATTTTGACCAAAACTAAAAGTTTTAAAAATACAGACACCAAACAAAAGCTTTTTTCAATTTTACTTCATACCTAAAACCCTATTTCTCCCTAAAAAAGTAACAAGAAGTAACACGTGATATTTACAAAGATGATGTTAATGTGTGAATAAAAAATCTAACAAAAATGACTAGATTAAATTTATTTAACACAAAATAGAACTTGAAACAAAAACGAATAAATATAACAAAAATAGTAAATAAACAAAAAAATTTAAGACATCATGTTGTCACGGATTGGTGGGTTCCTAGCCATCTTTTGTGTCAAAATGTTTTATTGCTTTAAAGATAATATGTTAATATATTAGTATGAAAATAACTTGAAAATAGGAAAATGAAATTATTTTAAGATTTATTGAAAATAAAATATAAGAAAGACGGAATAAGTAAAAAAAAGATTACATGAACAATGAAATATAGGTTTATTTATTATTATTTACTTTTATTACTATTAATAAAAGAAAGTAAGTTTATGCTAAAAATGGAGGAAATTATCCCTTTGTACTTTTTTTATGCTAGATGAAACTAAAAATAATCCAAGAATGATAAAAAGAATATTGCCATGAGATTTAACGATCACTTAAGCAACTTCAATGAGTACCTAATCACAAAACAATAAAGATGAAAAAGTGTAGTCAATAGAAAATATTTTCTAAACAACAAACATGGTTGCTATCGGTATATTTCATTTATAAAAATATATTACTTAATGATGTTTTTCATAAGCTTTATAAAGAGTTTTAAATTTTGACACGCAACCCATTTAAGACCCTTGAAAGAACCAAATTTAATTACTGGAACTTTGAAGACAAAACGAATATAGAAACAAAAAATTAATTTTCAATATTAGAAGAGTATGTATAATTAAAGTTGTCAAAATGGATAATTTGGTCCAGTTGGACTTGACCCACCACGGATTGGTGGGTTAAACGAGTTGGCTCACGGACTCACTTAATTAAAAAAAATATAATTTGTTTTATTATTTTTCAGTTAAAACTAAATTATAATACTAATTAAAATTTAAATAAACTTTAATAGAGTCCAAATACAAACCAAAATCACAAAAATACAAATTATTTATGTATTGACTAAAAAAAATAACCTAACTTGACCCAAATGCAAAGTCCAAGTTAACAAAAAACACTTGTGTAATCCTTCATTTACGGGTCGGTGAGCCAACCCGGCTCATCACGGGTTCAACTCGGGTGAGCTGGATTTTAGGTGGTTGGGTCAAAAATCAACCCATATTAAAATTTAACGCAACCTGGCCAAAACCTGTGGTGAGACGGGTTGCCTTGCTGGTTTCAAACCATTTTGACAACTCTATGTATAACACATAATATACAATACTACAAGAATATTATCAAATTCAGGTTCGAAAGAATCTGTCAAAGGTCTCTATGTAAAAATTAAACAAAAATCAATCTTCAAGAATCCTGATAAACAATTTTAATATTTATTAAAATTGTTTAATCCTAAACATTAAATATTATGTTGTTGTAATACATGGGTAAGTATTTTTGCTTGTCACATTGGTTCGACTTTTGGCAAGGGTGAAATTTTATGTTTTTACCAATTTTGATTGAAATTCAGTTTACAAAAATTAGGGATGTTTAATATTGGTAATTTTTGTTTAATTACTTTTTTGTCATTGTTTTTGTTTAAAAATATCAAATTAACCCTCGAGTTTTTTTAAGTTTCAATTTTGTCTCGATTTTTAAAAAATTGATACAATTTGGTCCTATTCGTTAAATTTCTTAAAGCGATCAATGATTTTTTTTAATCAAAATTGGCACTATAATTATGTTAATTACATTAACAAAGCAAATTATCTTTATTAACAACTTATATTTTAATGAAAAGTCATTGATCCGTTTCAAGAAATTTAACAAAAAGGACCAAATTGTGTCAATTTTTTAAAAATCGGGACCAAATTGAAACTTAAGAAAATTGGAGGACCAATTTGACATTTTTGAACAAAAAATAGATACTAAAAGAGTAATTAAACTGATAATTTTCATTAAACGTATCTATGTCTGTCATGTAGATAGATTACTTGGGTTCAATCCTTAGAAAGACGTATTGGTTGACAGAATAATTACTATTCTCATTCTTGGTTTTTTTTTTACTTCTTCAAAGTCTTTTTCATATGTGCTCTTCCTTTTTCTTCATGAAAGCTTTATTTTTTTTTTAGATTTTTTGTGTTGAAGATAGTTTCTCTGACCATACGGCTGACAGAATAATTATTGTTGGTGTATGGTCGGGTACATCCCGGCCCAATAAGACAGAAATGGCCGGGTACATTCGTTGTGGCCCAGTCACTGGGGTACCTGCTTTTCACCTTTTCTCCAACACAACACAGAGGGCCCAATAAGTGTGATGGCCAGATATATCCCGGTCCCTTTTGGTCGAGTACATCCCGGCCCAAGGGAGTGACAGATGGAACATGTGATTATGGCACAGAGGTACAGAGGAGTAGCGCGCAATCTCAGCCAAAAAGGAAGGAGTTGATATTTGGCGAAGTACAGACGGGCAAACCCCAAAAAAGGAAGGAGTTGATATTTGAGAAGTACAGACGGCAAAACCCCAAAAAAGGAAGGAGTTGATATTTGAGAAGTACAGACGACCAAACCCCAAAAAAGGAAGGAGTTGATATTTGAG
>Ga0214544_1012567_pt1 | contig 10920 bp, 5 predicted proteins | sample CNSS3metaG_FD_160074 | JGI IMG/M metagenome (GOLD analysis project Ga0214544, IMG submission 160074) | Root nodule microbial communities from cowpea collected in UCLA plant growth center, Los Angeles, California, USA - CNSS3 | ecosystem: Host-associated > Plants > Roots > Nodule | place: USA...
GCAATAGTAGAAGGTGAGACAAAGGAGGCATTGATTTGGTTTTTTCAACTACTACGAGAGCATGTAACTCCTCAGCCAAATCTCTGCCTAATTACTGATAGAGGCAAGGGAATTTTGTCAGCCCTACAATCGGAAGAAGTTGACTGGGAATCAGACAATCTTCACTCTGTCTACTGCATACGTCATCTGGGTTCCAACTTCAACAACCGCTTTAAAAATGCCAATCTCAAGAAACAATTCATTAACTTGGGTATGACGTTTTCCTAACTTTAAATTCCAGATGCACAAAATATTTCCTATACATAATACTTTTTCATTTCATTTTATATTTCTTTTTCACAGCTTATGAAGTCAAACAACCTACCGTGCAAGCAAAACTTTCAGCTATGAGGTCCCAATTCCCACAAGCAGTAGCTTGGATTGATAAAATCCCCTTACATAAGTGGTCTCAGGCTTATGATGGGGGGCGCAGGTACACGCACATGACAACAAACTTGGCGGAGTGCATGAACTCTGTGCTTAAGGGGGCTCGCTCATTACCTATCTGTGCACTTTTGAAAATTACATTTCAAAACATAAATGCTTGGTTTGTTGAACGCGGCTTAAAGGCAGACTCTATGTTAAGAGCTGGACATCAATATCCAGAAGATGTCACAACCTTGCTCCAACAAAATCAACAGAAATCTGCATATTGTCATGTTCAACGCTACGATCGAGATAATTCAGAATTCGAGGTGCAAGAGATATCGAGCCCCCATTACTATCGGCCAAAACCAATCTCATTCACTGTCAGATTAAACGATTGGTGGTGTGATTGTGGTCACTTCCAAGCTAGTCGATTACCCTGTCAGCACGTCATAGCTGTTTGTTCTTTTGGTCACATGCCACTTTCAAATTTTATCGATCCAGTTTACACCCTTGATAACATAAATAAGGCTTATCAAGTCCAATTCCACCCCCTGCGAAATGAGGACTATTGGTCAACATATACAGGTCCTAATTTCAATCCAGACCCCCAAACTAGGCGTAAGGCTTCCGAACGACCTCCAAGGACTAGGATCCATAACGAAATGGATCAACCCGTTACGGATAAGCCAAAAAAATGCTCTTATTGTCGCACTGAGGGTCATCATAGGGGACAATGTCCATTTCACCAATAAGTTGTACATTTTTTATTTCAATTAATTTAATTTTCAATGTTTTTTTCTTCTTTCTACAATGTCAAAACTAAGACAATTTTCTATGAACATTAATATTTCTTATGCCTTCATCAACTACAAGTTCAAATACTTTATTCTTTTATGGACCAACAAAACTTTATCAAATGAGAACAAATTATTATGCTCGCCTCTGTATCCAATTCTAATTTAACAACTTTGTTTTTCAAAATTTGTACTGTAATCGATTACAATGGTATTGTAATCAATTACAATTCACTCGAACAAAATGCATTAACCATGTAATTGATTACACTTCGTCTGTAATCGATTACATTACACCCAGAAAACTGCAACACATGCAGTAATCGATTACAGCATGGGGTAATCGATTACTCAACTAAAAACGTATTCCCCCCACGATTTCATCTAAAAACGTGCCCCCCCAATGATTTCCTTTCAATGTCGTTCCCCCCCCACACGATTTCCTTTGAATGTCGTCCACCCCCCACGCGATTTCGCTCGTTGACAAAATCAGACCGAATAACATTCGGGGGCTACACGATTTCTTCATAACGAAAACGTTCTCCCCCAGAACGTTTTGCCTGGTTCTGTAATTTTTAAAAAACTTGCCCATATCCGTAATAAACCATACTGATTTGCCTAGAAGGGAAAAAAACCAGTATACGATGATGAGTGTGAGTGGTGTAAACAAAATAAACAACAGAAACAAAATGAACAATTAACCATACTCAACTCAAATCAACTCCAAAATTCATACATTTATCATCAGTATCAAGCCATGTAACCAAAGTTAAGAAGTTAGGGACACTTACCTCCTTGAAGATAATACTCAATGCACTAACGCTTCCTTTTTTAGCTTTGACTCGTTCTCTTCTCCTTCTCTGATTTTGGTGCCTTTTTCCCTCTGCTTTTATTGGATGTATATTTGGAATTTTCAATTTTTTCCCCGAGAGCGTATTGAGAACTCATGCCAAGTTGTGTGTTTCTTCTATTTAGATGGCCATGAAGTTGTGTGGATTTTTTGTTTTTTTTTGGATTATGATGAGGTTGTGGGTGTGAAAATGAACCTGTTCGAGCTTTGGGTTCAATCCCGTGAGATGGCAGATGAAACTGGATTATGTGTTCAATGAAGCCGAGAGCCCAACTGAACTTAAACTTTGTGAATTTTGATCAAATCCATACTAAGTATATATTAATAAAAGATGGCCCAATTACATTGGCCGAAATACACTTTAGACAAATTTATCTATCTAAATCTTAGTATCTCCTTGGCCCATTTGAATAATAGATGAATAGCTTTGGGCTTTAGAGGATTTTGAGAATCACCATCTTCTTGAATCTTTTTAAGCATTCCTCTAGTGATTGGGCCTGGTGGGCTTGGGTCTTGTGTTGGACTTGATGGGCTTGTGCTCAAGTCATCAGCTGGTTTAAAGTCTTAATTAGTAATGTAAAGAGTTCATTCATCAAGGGTGAGACATCACATTGAATTTCAATGTCTTTAAGTCTTGGTGATCGAGACATCGGTTCAGGATTATATTAGTGTACTTTCAGAAACAATGAATGAATGTTGATAATTCAATGAAATAGTAACCTTGCATAAGAAAACAAGAGTAAAATCTAATCCCAACTCACCTTATTTATACATATGACTTATTTTGTGACAATTCAAAAGCAAAAAGAAAACATTTCAAAATTATAAATCCAACAATAGATATAAACCTGCTTAGAATTTGTTTGGCAAGTCGAATTATAACAGTGTTTTGCCTGACAAAATCAAATGCACCTTGCATTTTCGTTTACCAGTAAAATGATTTGTTTGAAATACACTACGGTAGTAAAAAATTCGATTCAATCGTCTGGCGTAGGCTAGCCTCCATGTTTGGCTAATCTCACAATGCATTTGGCATCCTCCACAAACAAATTTTAGGAGTGGAATAAGAGAAAAAGTGGTAGAGAAAAGAAATACAAATGCACTATTGAGCCCAATTTTGAAAAAATGCAAAAATTAAAAACGATGGTAGAAACATAAATTGGGCTGTTGCCAGTCCATTTTAGAAAAGAAAAAATACAGAAAATAAAAAAAAATAAGGGGTGGAAAAAGAAATTAGGCTTTTTGCTAATCTATTTTGAAAAATATAAATAAAAAGAACACAAAGAAGAAAATATACAAACATAAATTAATTTTATTTCTCAAAAATTTATATATTTTTCTTTTATTTTTCTTTTTATCATTATTTTAATTTTTTAATTTAACATAAAACTTTTCTAAACTAGCATTTTAGTTTTCAAGACGAAATATGGTGTTGACACTAAGAAAATTTTTTAGTATAAATAAAAAACACTTAAATAAGAGTTCATTTATATCATAGCAACTATTTTTCTAGCAAAATAAAATTTTCTTCTTCTCTACCTTCTATGTAAAGTCTCTCCCATCCTTTTATCATACACTAATATTTTTAAGATACCAATATTTTGAATATCAATAAAAAATAATGTCAAAAAGCTCAATAGATACAATGTTTGTTGTTTGAGATTAGTTGTAAGACGTTATAAATCTTTTTAAACAAGATACAACTTTTATAAAAAATATCATCGATTATTTTATTGTTAAGAAGCTTTAGTATAAATAGAAAAGAGTTAAATAAGAGTTTATTTATATAAAAGTAACTATCTCTCTAAAAAAATGGAATTTCCTTCTTCTTTACCTTCTCTATAAACTCTCTTAGATCCTACTTTAAAATTAAACATTGATATTTTAAAATATGTATTTTTTTAATATACCAATATCAATACATTTTAAAGATCAAAAAAAATAATACCAAAAATTCAATAAATATAATGCTTGTTGTTTGAGATTAGCTGTAAGAAGCTAAAAAATCGTTTTAAATAAGATACAACTTTTATAACAAATTCTCATTGATTATTTTATTATTAAGAAGCTTTAGTATAAATAGAAAAGAGTTAAATAAGAGTTTATTTATGTAAAAGCGACCATCTCTCTAACAAAAATAGATTTTCCTTTTCTCTACCTTCTCTCTAACTATCTAAGATGCTGCTCATTTGTTCGAAGATTGGAGGACACTGTACGACTCTTATTAGCAAGAGCTACATTTCTAGCTGATCTGATCCTCGAACAGAGTAAGTTCTCCTTTATTCCTTTTAGAGTCCATTTAGATTTCTGTTTGCATGTTAGGCAGTTGGCTCTGTGTGTGGGGGGTTTTGGGTCTCTGAAGAATCTATAATCAATTAGGATCAGTAGAGTGTGATTAGATTGTTAATCTACATCTTCTTTATGCATATTTTACTATCTCTGTGTTTAGAGTGTTCAAAGTTGAAGGGTTCTGTATTGTTCCTAAACAGGTAAGGGAGAAGTTAGTTAAATTAGATTAAGGGTGTTACTTGAATAATTAGTAAAAAACTGTTATCTGAAGCATTTGAATGATTGTGAAATGTGAATGATCTCTTTGGATTTATGTTTTTTTCTCTCAATTTATTCATTTCTAACAATGTTTTTATTACATTTATATGAAATTATAGGTTTTTGTAACTGCATTAAAAAAATATCTTGAAGCCTCTTAAAAATATTCTTAAAATGTTTTAAAACCTTGTATTAGACAATGTTAAATTTCAAAAGAATTTGAAAGAGAATAATGTTAATTATAATTAGTAATTAATAAGAAAGAGACTATTGTTGTGACACAATTTTATATGTTTGATAATTATGACTTTAAAATATAATAAATTTTAAGTTATATTGAGTATAAAAGTTATTAACTATTCGTATCTAAATCTTATCTTTCTTGTCATTATTTCTAATTTTTATTTAATTTTTTGATTCTATTTTTTTCTTTAGAGAATGTAAATGAAATGAAAAAAAAAAACTAAAAATAATTCCAATTTCAAAAAGTAAGATTTTTTTTAGCAATTGAGATATTAAAGTTGAATAGTAGAATCTTTACTATATTGATTATAGTGATGACATGTTTAGTTTGAAGATGTAATATCTTTTGAGTAAATTTACAAGATTTAGAAGTATTAAAATTTTATTTTAAGATATTTGAATATTATTGATGAATATTGAGTTGTAAATGATTTAAGTTATAATTTTGGTTGAATTAGTAAAATTAAATTCATAATTGATGTAATTTATAAAGTAAATGTTATTTCCATTCTCCTTTTTAAATGTTTTAAAATTAATTGATTACTTATATGGTCTATAATGTTATGAAACTGAATTTTAAGTCTTGAAAGGTCACTTGGATTAAAATGTTTGAAAAATGTAAACTTGTGGTAAAAATAAACGTTAAACTTCATAGAATTTATATAATTATTGGTCTAAATTTTGGACAAATACAAATATGTATTATATATACTTTTGGAAATATTTTTTGTTTTATAACAGCCGGCGTCGAATAATAATACAACGGAACATATGTATATTATCATGATATAGGTCGTTACAATTATTTTTCCAAAAGTTAATCACATGATTAATTCTTTTTTGTTAAGTGTTAAATTTCTGGAGACGTTTTACTACTAAAATTTTTAGTATTCCGTGCAATTTTTCTTCCTAATTTATTAAAAAAAAATTAATAAAAGATATTTTTTTTGTTATTTTTTCTACAAATTTTAATAGATAGATAATTTTTTCTTAGATAATTATTTTTTATAAATTATAAAATTTACAAGTATTTCCTATGTATTATTTTGTGCAAAACGTTTTGTACAAAATATTTTACAAAAAACTTGGTAGTATATTTTTGCAAACCATTATTCATAATTGAAAGTGTTTTCTCAGAAAAAATTTAAAAAGAAAATTGACAAAAAAAATAGTTTTTTTAGTAGTGTTTTATTTATTTATTATTTACAAAGTTAAAAATCACATTATTATACTCTTATACATTTTCTAATCTTTGAATAATTTAAAAATATATTTATTTATTGTGTTAAATGAAAAGAAAAATAGTAAAGTAAAAAATACAGCTATTTTATTGAAATTTAGAAGATTTATTGTATTTTTTATTACGTAAAATAACCCTAAAAGATAGAAAAAAACAATGGAGAGACCGGAAAATATTAGCATTGTAAGTATACAAACTTGAGAAACTCTATAAATCTATATAGCAACTAAAGTCTGTAGCCTTTGAAAGTTGTTGATGCTATGCCTACTGTTTGTATCGCTTTACTCTCCTCACAAACTGTTTCACTCTTTAAACATTTTGAACTTTGAAACTATGCTATCATCCGTTCTTACTCTATCATGTGAAGACCTGAATTCATATTTTGAATTCTTTTTTTAAGATTGATACGACCAACAAGATATGTAACTCGTTTTCCCATATCTAAATTAAATACATGCTATCTACTTTTATAACAAATTACTCATAACATTCTCTTCGTCACTTTTATTAATTATAGCCATAGCATTGAAATGGAAGATGATTATGTGTATTCTTATTATCATCAATTTGCTTATATGGTATCAACATTTTACTTTTGAGTGATAAATCACTAGTTCATTCATTATCCTTGTAATATAAAAGCTACTCCATTATGTGATTTTTCTGCTTCTGACTTGTTATTTGCTTGAATGGTTAAATTATATCAAAACTCTTGCTTTTGTGCTGTGGGAGGGTTTTGAAGATGTTTTTATTGAATCATTTCGATTACAGGAATATCATCAAAGCCTTCAAAATCAGATTTGATAGAAAAGAAGTATATACTTTGTTGAGATGCTTCCTTTAATACTTAAATGTTCAAATGCATAATGTTATTCCTGGCTTATTTGTCTCCTTTATGGAATTTGAATCAGCGGCCATGTTAACCTTGCTTACATTCCTATATAGGTTGCGAAGATAGAAACAAAGAAAATGTTTATTCAAATCGTTGAAACTGATTTGGCGAAGAGAAGGGAAGAAGGCAAATACAAAGGCAAATTTAGAGGGCATACTCACTTTTTCGGGTATGTTATCTAGTTTTTAAATTATAATTTTGAGTGGTGAACTTTAATACATATTGTCACAATTGATGTTGATAAATTGATTGTACTTTGAAATTGTGCTTCTATTTTAGTATTGAAATATACGTGCTCCAGGAGAAGAATGGACAGTCAAAGGAACTACACTCGTCGTAATTATTTGTTATTAGGAAACTTTGGATATTATTAATATGTTAAACTGCTTATATATTATCACATGATTGAATGCTTTATATTTAGATAGTTGTATTTTATAATGTTTGGATTTTTGACAATGTTAAACCTATATACAAATATTCTATGTTTAAATTATTTATTTTAATGACTACTTAAATATTATATAAATTCTTCGTATTGATGAACATGACCTTCAACGTCTAGGTATGCATAACTATTTCAGAAAAATAGAAGCGTCATCAAAGCTAACAAACATATTACATATGGATTTATCGGTAGGTAATTACCTACAGATAAATCTCTAGGTAAGGTTAGCTACGACATATTTATCTACAGATTTTTGTCCATAGATAATCCGTAGGTAAAACTGCATTACTTACGAAATTTGTGAGTTACCTATGAATTTTTGTTGTAGGTAATATAATTTTTTTCTCACAAAAGAAATATACAGAAGATTTGCCGAAGAAATTTAAGATGTACGGGTGCAAACCTGTAAGTAGATCACTAACGACGAATGAGAAAGTGCAAAAGGTGGATGGAGCAACATAAGTCAATGCATCTTGATACAGGAGACTAGTTGGAGGTCTACTTGATCTTACAGCTACACGACCAGACATCATGTTTGCTACAAGTTCTTTTTATCAAGATTCATGCAAAACCCAAGTCAAATACATCTTGGCGTATGCAAAATTTTTTTTAAGATATTAGTAAGGAACAAAAGAGTATGGTATATGGTAGAAATGCACATGCAACCCAAGGTTGCTTGGTTGTACCGATAGTGATTAGCAAGGTTCGGTGGATGACATGAAGAACACATCATGCTATGCTTTCTCACTTAGATCGGGAATATTTTATTGGGCATTAAAAAGAAGCAAGTTATAGTTGCACAATCAACTGTTGCAGCAGAATACGTGGCAACTACTGAAGCAACGAGTCAAGCTATATGGCTTCAAAGGATACTCAAAGATATGGGAGAAAAACAAAGTGGGCCTACTATGATTAAAATGACAATAAATCAACTATTGCAATGAAAAAGAACCAGTGCATCATAGTAGAACAAAACATATAGCAACTTAATATCACTTCATCAGAGAACTGGAGACAAATATGAAGATTCGACTCGAGTACTGCCCAACAGAAGATCAAATTGCATATATTTTCATAAAGGCGTTACCAAGACCAAGATTTGAACTACTACGCACTATGTTTGGAGTTACCGAATTTGCATCAAGGAGGAGTATTAAAGTATAATGCAAATTCTAGAACAATATAGAAAAGTCTAAGATAGAGTTATTGAAATGTCATGAAACCTCTAGAATATTGTAGAAAAGCCTAAGATAGGAGGAAAAGTCAAGAACATTCTGCATAGGTAGAAAAATGTAAAACTATCTACAAAGGTTCTATAGGGATTTCTAGAATAATCTATTGGTCTATAAATACCCATGTACAATACCATTTGTAAGACAACAACTAACACAACATCTAATACAACTACTTTCAAGTACAAAATACATTTTTCCAACTACTACTTCCACATTCTACTATCTCTACATTTTCTCTATCCCATCAACAATTCCTTTCACAACCTTTAAATACTATCAAGTATGGAACAAATCATGCTATATGGCACCTTCAGCAAAGCCTTCGCAACGTATTTTACTATATAAATCTAGAATTTCACTCTTAATACTGATTTGTAATCAAAACAATAAATTGGATCTCCTCACTGAGGAAGTCTTTTTTGTTGCTCTTAGCTCCAAAAGATATTTTTAATTGAAACATGTATTTAACTAGAGTAAATCATCATTTTGGTTCCTGAAACCGAAAAGAAAACCTAAATAAGTCCTTGAAATTTTCAATTGTTTCATCTAAGAGCCTAATGTTCATCCAAAACAAAATGAAACAAGATGTGCTTAAAGACATGCATACATAATCTAATAGATCATAAATCATACAGAACATCAGGGCTTGGCATACCAGAAAGCTCAGAAGGAAGATATCTTGTAAAGTTATTGTTGTCAAGAAGACTGCAAATCCAGAAATACATCTTGTCAACAACATATATACCTACTCTTAAGCGGTCTTTCTTAGTGTTTCTTGTTTTAAATTTTAATTTTAAATAATTTTGAAATAATTATGTACATAATTTTTCAGAAGTAAAAATTTACTTGGGGAAAATCATATCATATTTACTCTGTTTATTAAAAATTTCTATGCAGGAGTAATCACTTATTCAAGCGGAAAATAAGTAAATTTCATTTTTTAAATATTTTTGTAAATTTTAATCTCTCAACTAATTAGCATTCATTTGAAATGCTGAGAAGTGATTCAGTTTTATTATTCCACCATTGTCTCCTAAGTTTGGTCTTTTTCTCTGTTTTCTATCCTTGTGTTAAAACACTGTTACATTGGTTTAACATATTATAGTTTGGTTTTTAATAAAAAGATCAAATCAAATCTCTAAACTAAATAATTTGGTTCTTAAAAAATGAATTTCAAAAGACTATTACATGATTTATTCAAATTCTATGGCATCATATTCTTATATGTAATTTTTTCTTAGTTAAAAATATTGTTGTAATTCGTAGTTTAAAACTGATTAATACCATATAATTTGAATTTTCTTAGATGAAATGATTAGGTATATAACATATGGTATGAATCAGTTATATAGTTTGATATAACAGTAGTCGATAGCATGACTTGTAAGTTTAAAAGTTATAAAAATTAAGAAAAACTCTTCCTAGTTTTTCCCTTTTTATTATTCTTTTATAATAAGCGCGGATAAAAAAATATCTTTTATAATAAGCATCCATCGAACTAATCATTTCTCAAAAGAAATAAAATATCATATTTAAACCTGTCATTAAGTCAATAAAATTTCATAGATTAATACTATAAATAAATGGAGAATACTATTTTGACTACTAAATTTTAACAATTTTTTCTTATTACATGAGATGACATCTCTTAAGTGGTTTTGAAATATTGAGAATGAAAAAATGAAAAAATGGAAAACCACTTAGAAGATGACACCAAAAGTTGTAAGAAAAAATTGTCAAAATATAGTAGTCAAAAAATTATTTTCCTAAATAAATTTATTTTATTTTCTCCTTATCACAAAATTTATTTCTACACGCGCGTGTAGTTATGAAATCTTCACTTGACCATTCTTTTTTTTAGAAAAATTGGTAAATAATTAAGCTATTGGTAAATAATTAATCAGTAACTTTGACAATATTGTTGTACAACAATATATAACAATATATAGCTTTAAATAACACAAATAAGATATGATTATTGTTATTTCTTTTTTATTTTTCTCTTTGTCAAAATTAATTTCATATATTTTTATATAAAATAATTCTACACAAAAATATTTAAAGGTAATTTATATAATTATAAGTTTTAACTATAATTATAACTAAATTTGTAAGACCCTAGAAAATGGCGTTTTGAAAGTGATAGTGGTTTAAAAATAGTGAGACTCGATTATTTTAATATTAAAAGGTTTTAGTATAAATAGAATTGTTATAAACGAGTTTCATTATTTTAAAACACACAATCTCTCTAGAAACCACTTTT
>Ga0214544_1012569_pt1 | contig 10920 bp, 7 predicted proteins | sample CNSS3metaG_FD_160074 | JGI IMG/M metagenome (GOLD analysis project Ga0214544, IMG submission 160074) | Root nodule microbial communities from cowpea collected in UCLA plant growth center, Los Angeles, California, USA - CNSS3 | ecosystem: Host-associated > Plants > Roots > Nodule | place: USA...
ACCACATCAACTTTGCATTTTTAATTAAAGGTACCGTCCTCGGGCGGGCGCGGTAGGGTGCTAACACCTTCCCTACGCGTAACCGACTCCCGAATCCAAAATATGGTTTTTCGCAGACTTGTCTTATCTTTATGGTTTTCCATAGTTTTCCAAAAGTAACTATGGTGGCGACTCCCAATTTTTTTTTTAAACTCGTTTTCTTTTTCGGTTCGCCTTCCCGTCGCGATTTCGGTTGCGACAGGTATCTTCACCTTTCTCTATGGTCTTAGCATACTTGCTTCATGTTTCCAAAGTTGTTGTGTTAGTTTCAAACTTCGTCGAAACGTCTTTGACTTCTTAAGTGTTCTAATGTTTCCAACAAGAAAAAATCATGTTTTGGTATGTTGCCCTCTTGGGCTATATCGGCATAGGGTACACTAGCCCCCCAACCTTGAAGACATGCAATGGATGAAAAGGCTGAAAAGTGACAAGTCTTGTATGGGTCTGGTACAAAGTGAGAAGAGATCCTAGAATAATAGATGTTTGGAGTTAGAAGAGAAAGCAACCTTCCTGAGAGCTAGCCAAAAGTGACTCATTTGTCGAAGGAAATGAAGGTTTCCTATGACAACCTCAACAAGGAGGTTTGGGACTTAAAAGGAATGGTGGTCTTTAAACAAGAGTTAGTTAGGCTTTCGAAAGTGTACTCTCCAGGATCTTGCATCTCCAAGAAGTTGAGGATAACTCAATAATGGTTCAAGATTGCAGATCGCGAATTATGTGAGAATATAAACAAAAGCACTTGGTTAGTTTAGTAAGTTGGATATTTTAGGTATTTAAGAAGATTCTTTGAGTTTATTGTTAGGAAATGTTGGTTGTGATTTGGTAGTTATCTTGTAGAGGTATTATTTTACAGCAACTGATTATGTAAATCTGCTAAAGTTGTAACGGATTCACCTATAAATAAGAACTTTACTCCCATGGTCAAGGGGCACAATTATTTTAACCTAACCGAGTTACTAGCTAAGGTTAAAATACTTCTTTCAAATGTCTTCAGTCTAAGGTTATTTTACCCCTTTTTTTACCAGAACATTGGCACCTACCGTGGGGTCCGGTAAAACTCGATACCAACTCCACTTACCATAAGAAATTTACCACAATGAGGAATAGAAAAAACAACTCCAACCACCAAGAGGAGAATGAGAACGACAACACTCCCAATAATGCAGCAGATTCCGCCTCTGCAATACTCACAAGAAACTTTTGACATATTCAAGTTATGAGAAGATGACCGATCTATCCTCAGTCTCTATTTACAGATCAACAATTAATCCTTAGATCGAAACTTACACTCTTTCTCAATACAGGTAAAAAAAAAAAACCAAAGTTCCAGGTATGTTTCTATTTTTTTCTTTTACATAAAAAAAGTTAATAATAAAATTGGGCAAAAATAACAAACCAAAAAATCTAAACGATTACCTGATCACATAGTCATAAATTATTCTACTCTTCTTGTACTATCTAAGTTCACAAGCATAAATTTAATAGTTTTACAAATTGGATTAAATAATTTCTTTAGGGCACTAAAAATAAAAAGTCGGAACGATTAATTTAAAGAAAATATTAAATTTTGTAATTTATAAAATATATGTTTAGCATGAATATTTTGTTTAATATTATTAAATAACTAATTTTTAGTGTGAAGTATTTTATATTTGGGGGAGTTTTAAGTAAGATATTCTTAACAGAATAATTTAGGAAGAACTAATCTACCATAAAGTTGTTTCAAAATCTCAATATAATTATTTTATATGGCGTTGGAATCATAAAATAAGATTGTTTAAATGTATAGACTAAGATTTCGATAGATATGATAAACTGTGAATATTTTAGTAAATATTGTTAGTTGATATCTTTAGAATAAATTTATTATTACTAGATTTAAATATTTTTTAGTATAAATATTTTCTGGTGCTACTTTATTCTAATAATAAACATAATTATTTTATTACCGTATGTTATTTTAATCAGTTTAAAAATTTCTATGATAATTTTGGGTCCCAATGCTCGAAGACAAATTCGAGCCATGACGCTCGAAGACAAATTCGAGCCATAACGCTCGATGATAATTCTGGACCCCAATACTCAAAGACAAATCTGAGTCACGACGCTCGATGATAATTATGGGCCCGGATGCTCAAAGACAAATCAAAGCCACAACACTCGATGATAATTTTGGGTCCCAATGCTCGAAGACAATTCCGGACCCCGATGCTCGATGATAGTTCTGGACCTTGATACTTGATGATAATTCCAGACCCCGATGCTCGATGATAATTTCGGACCCCGATGCTCGATGACAAATCCGAACCACGACGCTCGATGTCGAGCCATGTTCCTCAATGATTTATGCAGGTAACTAGTGAGTTAATCTCTTTGTTTAAGAGATTAACAACTGAACTTAGGATCTTTTTATCTGAACCAGTATAAATATCAGTGTGCATCTTTCTCCTTTAAACTCTTTATTTATCTGCACTTGCATTTAAAGTAACTATGATTTTAAGTTAATCATTTAAATTTTGAGAAAAAATTTTAAAACCTGTTAAGACTTATAAAAATCCAATTCAGCCCCCTCTTGATTTTTGACCATAGTTTAAATATTTCGTTGCGCGATACCTTTAAGATTCAGAGTTCTTGTGCTGTGATTGCAAAGTGTTGCTCTGTGAGATTCTTAAAAAATAGCTTTAAAAAGCCTAGTGTGAGTGAGTGATAACTTTTTCTAAGTGAGTTCTTAGAAGATTGAGTGTTGCGCTGTTGCTAGGAAAGCTGGTCATCCTCTGTGTGATTCAGGGGGAGCTTTTTGTTCATCTCTTGTGGTTGTTCAAGAGAGGTTTTCTAATCCTTACTCTTTTATAATCTATTGTAATCTGATTATTATAGTGATTGAGTTAATCTCTTTGTTTAAGAGATTAACAACTGGACGTAGGATCTTTTGATCTGAACCAGTATAAATATCAGTGTGCATCTTTCTCCTTTAAACTCTTTATTTATCTGCACTTGCATTTTAAGTAACTGTGATTTTAAGTTAATCATTTAAATTTTGAGAAAAATTTTTAAAACCTGTTAAGACTTATAAAAATCCAATTCACCCCCTCTCTTGATTTTTGACCATAGTTTAAATATTCCACTGCACGATACCAACAACTAGGATTGTAAGTGCAGCCAGAATGGAGAAGATTAGTTCCTTTCTGATGACTATGTAATTAAGTTAAGGTGTTAAAAGATTTTATTTGATTATGTTGAATTAAGAGCTCGTTTTTCAACCGACACTCTTATTATAATTGATGATAAGTGCATTACAAGTATTGAGAGCTCGTTTCTCAACCGACACTCTTATTATAATTGATGATAAGTGCATTGCAAGAACTGAGAGCTCCTCTTTTTGCCAACCTGCTTAGTACAACTATGTTAAATAATCTGATACTAAGAACTCATCTTTTTGCTGACCCCTTCAGCACGACTGATTTTACACATAATCGAATACGGAGAGCTCACTCTATAACCGAGTGTTCTATTGTTCACGTGGTAATCAATTTGCAGGATTGAGAGCTCGGTTTATGAATGAGTGTTTAATTGCTTTAGTATTATAATCAATTTGTAGGACTGAGAGCTCAGTCTATAACTGAGTGTTCTATTGTTTGGTAATCAATTTGCAGGATTCAAAGCTCGATTTATGAACGAGTGGTTAATTGCTTTAATATTATAATTAATTTGCAGGACGGAGAGCTCGGTCTATAACCGAGTGTTCTTGTTTACATGGTAATCAATTTGCAAGATTGGGAGCTCAGTTTATGAACGAGTGTGACTTGCTTTAGCAGCGATAACCAACAATAATAAATGCAGATAAGCCAATAAACAAGGAGGTATTAACTATGAAGACAAGGGAGCAAATCTGTAATGCTAAATAACAAAGAAGAGATAGGGGAAGTACCTGGAAAAAGAAGGAGTAGCAGAAGAAGGGGAGTAGCGGAATGAGTGAGGAAGAAATGAGAAGAGGAAAAGGTGATTTAGGTATGATAACCGCAGAAGTGAGTGGGAGGGGATTCGTGCTAATCGTGGTTTGAAAAAGGGTCATTGGATGAGAAACACGTGGTAGGGGGTAGGTGAGAAGTCATGATGATGGATAGGTAGTGGGGAGAAGCAAATATTGAAGAGACAACTTCTAAGTTCCTCATCTCGAGAAGAGGAAACTCAGAAGTTGGAGAGCTATATACTCTCCAGGATCCTGCATCTCCAAGAAGCCGATGATAACTCAATAATGGTTCAAGATTGCAGATCGCAGATTATGTGAGAATATAAACATAAACACTTGGTTAGTTTAGTAAGTTAGATATTTTAAAAGATATTTTAGGTATTTAAGAAGATTCTTTTAGTTTATTGTTAGGAAAAGATATGTTGGTTGTGATTTGGTAGTTATCTTGTAGAGGTATTATTTCACAACAACTGATTATGTAAATCTCCTAAAGTTGTAACTGATTCACAATAAGAACTTTACTCCCATGGTCAAGGGACGAAATTATTTTGGCCTAAATGATTTATTAACTAAAGTTAAAATACTTTTTTCCTTTTGTTTTCGATCTAAGGTTATTTTACATTTTTTTTATCGGAACGGAAAGGCTTTGCGGCATGTTGCACTTCTTTATGATGTTTCTTTGGAGGACAAGCGCCTTGATGTTGAGGAGGTCTCTGCAGGGATGATTTAACTTTACAAATATATGTACTGGGGAACCACCTAGATCATTGTTTTATAAGTTGAATTTCATGAAAAATTATATTTTGATTAAAAAAAATTGACAAAATTTTGACAAAATTTTCATAAATAGAATTAAAGTAAATAATTTGTTTTAATCAAAATAAAATAATAAAGTTGTACTTTTTTTACCCAAATTGATAATTTATCAAAATTTATTAAAAAAAACTTTGTTAAAGTATATTTTATGAATTTTATATCAGCAAAGTTAGAGAGTAACATTCTTAACTTTAAAGATTAAAGATGAGACTTGTATTTAAATTATTCTTACTTCTATTTTGAAGTGACGTGAATGATCGGATGTATTTGAACAAGAATTATTTCATTTAAAATCATCAGTTCTCCATTAATTATTATATTTTTTTTAACAATTTTATTATTTCTTAATTATTTTTAAACATTTTCTATTTACCTTTTAAAAAAAGTTAATTAAAATAATTATTTTATCAGTATCATATTTTAAGCAACAATTTATTTAAATTTAACAATTTTTTTTTATTTTACCATTTTTTAACTTAATTATTTTTTTAATTAAAAAGTTACCTATAAAATAAATAAAAGTTCTTTACAATAAAATTGTGAAAATTATTTAATTTTTTTATTTTATAATTAAAATAATAACAATAATAATTTTACTATCTTTTATTATCATAAAAAAAATAACACATACACATGTTTTCACAAGTATAATTAATAGTATATAACTCTTGATATATTATCAATATATTTAATAACTGCTTTTCTCAAACTAATAAGACATTTTATCTGAACCTAAATTTAACAATAAATTTTAGAAAAAAAATAAATATACGGATAAAAACAATGATATATTATTAAGTGCGTATAAAATATTACAAGGAATGATTTATATACACACAAAGTTAATTCTTCTATATGGTAAAAAATAAATGGCCTGAGTCTAATAAATGAATCTTGTTTGTCTTTAAAACAATAATATTTTTTTAATATAACTTTTATTTCAATATAATAAATACTACTAATAATAAATCTTCATTTATTTTTTATTTAGAAAAATAATATTTTGACAAATAATTATTTTTTATAAAAAAAGATATTAAAACTTCAAGACTTTATCTTTGTAACTTCCACTAAAAGATAAAAAAGTTTATTCTATTCAGTCACTTTATCGATTTTATCAACAAAATTATTGTTAAAAAATCATTTTCGTTTTATCTATCATCACAACAATATTTTTATTTCCAAACAAAAATAAAAGTTTTTTAAATAAAAAAAAAAATATATATATATATATATATATATATATATATAAAATTTTTATATTTTTATTTTTGTTTTATTTACCCTAAATTTAAACATCTTATCGTTATCTTCATTTCTTCTCATCATCTTTTATCTTTATCTTTTCCTCTAATTTAGAATCTTCAAAAACATTAACCCATCCTTTCTAGATCTTACACCAAACCACAAATCATCAAAAAACATTTCACTCTCTTCTTCTCCTTTCATCATGACATGTTCAAGCAGAACAATGGAGTGTTTCAAATCAAAGTACTTTTGGGCATACATCATCACCATAATTGTTTTCCTCTTGCTCTATTTCGTCTTTGAAAGCAACCGTGACGACGACGACGGTGATCACAACTTCTCTGTCAACAACTCCACCGTGCTCAGCTTCTCCTACAACGCCACCACCGCCACCTTCTCTTACAACCTCCTTCTTTTCGTCGCCATCCCCGACATCTACGTCTCCCTCGGTTACGTCAATGCCACAGTCTCGTATCTCGATCATAGGTTCGCTTCCAAACCAGATGAAACCTTGGTCCGAGGTTTCACCGGATTCAGAATGCGCTTCAATGGTGACTATGTCGTGCCTTTCACTCAGGATCAACTTTCGGCGTTACAAAAGGACCACGTGGCAGGACTTTACAACATCACTGTCAGAATATGGCCGTCGAACCCGATCAACAACCATAGGAAAATTGGGCTTCTAAAGCCACTTGTTCTATGTGATATACAAGTTCCTCTTCAATCTAGGGTTTCGTGTGATTGGATCACAGAGGATTAGGAATAGTTGCATAACAGTGAAGATTATTACACTTTTTTTTTTTGTTCATGGATTAAATTAAAGGTTCTTGTTTAGAAGTTTTGGTTTTTTTTTTTTTATTTTAAATTAATTATTATTACTGTTAGCATACAATGGAAACGAATTGTTTCTCGTACAAGAGTTTGGAAATCACATAGAGTGTATTACTGCATTTATTTGTTCATAATGATACCCAGTTTTCAGATTAGGATTTGAGATTAAGTGAAGATAAGATATTATTGGTATGAAACGTAAGGTTTAGAGTGTGATTAGGGTTGTGTGAGATTTTTTCAATGTTGATTGAAGTTCCTTTATTGAATGATGACTTGTTAGGATTAGGTTTGTATGATATATCAAAGTCAGAGAGTATATTATGGCAAGATAATCTCTTCTAGTTTTCTTTAACTATTATGTTTCCAGAAAATTAATATATATATATATATATATATATATATATATATATATATATATATATATATATATATATATATATATATATATATAATTTACTTTTTAGTTTTGAGTATAATACTTTTTATATTATTTTATATATCAAATCATAACCTTTGAACCATTATACTTTTAAATAGAAAAAATTACATCATAATTATTGACTATAATTAATACTTATATTTATGTTTATCGTGATCGCTATCATATTACTTGTTTCTTATATTTTTGTAGTAAATTTATAACTTATTTGATAATTAAAAGCATGGTGGGATCTAATGGTGGTGAGGTTGACGAATGGGACCAACTTCTATTTCAAAAATATAAGAATTCAATTCAGGAAAAAGAAATAGAAAGACAAAAATGAATTATAATGATCAACTTAGTAATTAAGTTTTATTCTTTTTAAAGACTTATTAATTAGATCTAATTAGTGATTGATTTTATAAGTACATGTTCACATTATAAAAAAAATGTAAAATTATTTATTATGCAATTCAGCTACGGTGACATGACCACATTGTATAACATTTAGACATTTAAAAAGAAAAAATATATATTTAATATTATATTTATAAAAAGGGATATTTTTTATCTTTCAAAATACATAAAAAAACTATGAAAACGATATAAAGTAAGACTAATGAAAGTAAATTACTAATGCAAAAAGGGTTTTTAACGTCACCATTTAGACGTTAGGCATAGCGATATCCAACATTAAAAATGCATTATAACAATTTTGTAAATAATTTGCCAATTAACATCAGTCTACCATATATTTGATGTCAATTTCAAAATTGACGTCAACCCACCCTAACTCTAACGTCACCATTTAGATGTCAGGCACAGCGATATCCAATGTTAAAAATGCATGATAACAATTTTGTAAATAATTCGTCAATTGACATCAGTCCACCATATATTTGATGTCAATTTCAAAATTGATGTCAGCCCACCCTAGCTCTGACATCAAATTGTTATTTTAGAAAAGTGTAAGAAACAACGTGAGCCTCATTTTCTCTTCACTTTTCTCTTCGTGCAAGCTTCAACTGAGTTCACCCAGCAAATGCAGTGATGACAAGGATGTCCAACGTGGTTTTTGTTTCATTTTCACTCACGTTAATGTTATTTCGCTGCCCTCTATAACAATTTTTCTTGTTCTCACATTGATTTTCGTGTAGCATTCCCAAGTGTGTTTTCAAGTTTCCAAGGTTACCCAATGGCAGCATCATTAAGGTTGTTGTGTTTTCATCTTCTTCCTTATTTTAGGGTTATGTAGAGTGTTCATGTTTGAGATATTTCTCATAACTTCAAAGTTATCAAGATTTATTAGTGAAAAACTTCAAATAATCATAAATTTTGTTACGAATCTCAAATGTATACACTCCAAAAATTATAGTTGTAGGAAATGATGAAAGTTGTAGCAAATGGGGTAACGAACGCGTTAGCCAATACCTAAAGGGGATTGAGGTTCTAGAATTTCATAAAATTCATCGCTTAAGGCATATTTTTCACCAATTTCTCCATACTTTACAATTTTATTTGAGATACACATAGTATTTAGACAATTCTAGAAATTTTTGTGGTACATTCTTGTATTACATATTGATTCTTCATGATTTTGGTGGAGGAAAATATTGATAAATTTAAAAAAATCTAAAATTATCGTATGTCATCCTTATAAAGAAGTCAATGTTCAGAGATAACATACATCAATTTAACGTGTCTTGTTATGACGCCAAACCTTTTCAAAAGTCTAAGTTAAGTCTTATTAATGAATTCAAACCAACTCCAGTAACTATAGAAACATTGATAATCAGAATTATAATATAAATAATTTGAATATATATATATATATATATATATATATATATATATACTAATTAATATTTTTATTAATTAACTTTCAATTTAAAATTTAATTGCAAGGAAAATTTATTATATGTTCAATAAATATCCACGACGAGTTGAATAAATATCTATGATAACTTTTCTATTTTTATTTATCATGATAACGATAAGAATAATTTACAAAAAGTATCGTGTGTACAATTTTTTTGAAAACAAAATCATATTTATTTTTTTAACCTGAAAAAAAAAACACATTTCAAAGTTTAAAACCAATTTTAAAAAATTACATTTTTAAATAAACTAAAACAATAATTCACATGATGTTTGCATCTTTTGGATATTTTTTACATATAATTTAGATTTAAAAATTTTCGTATCACAACTTCTCATGAACAAACTTCTCATATCTCTCATTCTCATCAAAAGCTTCTTCAAACCTAAATCATCACTCCCTCTCTCTGAGTTCTCTCTTTCCACCAACAAAAATTCACATGGAAAATAAAGTGTATTAAATTAAAGTTCTTATGGTTATTCATAATTAAAGTCGGTTGAATACTTTTCTAATTTATTATAGGATTAAATATTTTTTTGTCCTTTGGTCAATTTTGAAATTAGTCTATTTTAAAATTTTTGATCAATTTAGTCCTTCATATTTCAAAATAAGTGGATTTAGTTATTTTAATCAAATTTTGTTAAATTTATTTCACATTTCAAACGCGTTTCATAATGGTGTTTGACTTAACACTAAAATAAAAATGTGTCAAATAATATAAACAACTCAAATACAATGCATACGAAACATCAAATAAACCTAAAACAAATTGATTAAAAAGACTACACCCACGTATTTTGAAAGATGAAAGACTAAATTGGTCCAAAATTTTTAAATAGACTAATTCCAAAATTCACTAAAATTTAAAGGACCAAAAATATATTTAACCCTTTATTATATGATCTAAATTTTCCGATTTTTGATGATTTTTTAAATCAGTGTTTTTTCACTAATATGACTAGAAATGAAACTACCTTCATTTGTCACAATTTGCGTACTACACTTCCTTTTAGCCTGAAATGGGTCAAACAAATAATTTTAAATGGGCCTTAATACAAGCCCAAATGGTGCACGTAAGCCCTCATGTGATTCCTCCAAGAAAGATGAAATAACACTGCAAGCAAGTCCCAAAATAATTCAACTCAATACTAATTATATTAATCAATAATAATTTGATAATGTGAATTGTTTTTTTTGACCTTTCTTGACAAGTTTTTTATCCTTATAAAGATTATAATTTTATTGATTGAATAAACTCTTCACCATAAGTAGCAATTATACTATTACGAAAGATTCATCAAAGATTACAAGTGTTTGTAACTATAAAAACTAATAAAGTTCATTTTTATAACTATTTTTTTGTGTATAAATTTTGTATAATTTTAAGGTAAATTCAAATAATATTTTTCATTTTGATAATTATTTTTAATTGCAAATACATTTTTAATTTTTCTAAAAAAGAGTAGACTCTAATACTTAAATTTAAACAAAAAATATGTTCATTTCTATTATTTTTTAGAAAAAAAAATAGTTTATTTTTGTTTAATAGATTTTTTTTTTAATCATACGCAAGTTTTGGGAAAAATACAAAAAAAAATATATATATTTTCAAAAGTAGGTTTATATGTAAAATTGAGCACATGTCAAGAATATTATATATATATATATATATATATATATATATATATATATATAAAAAATTTTTTAATATATAGA
>Ga0214544_1012570_pt1 | contig 10917 bp, 5 predicted proteins | sample CNSS3metaG_FD_160074 | JGI IMG/M metagenome (GOLD analysis project Ga0214544, IMG submission 160074) | Root nodule microbial communities from cowpea collected in UCLA plant growth center, Los Angeles, California, USA - CNSS3 | ecosystem: Host-associated > Plants > Roots > Nodule | place: USA...
TATATATATATATATATATATATATATATATATATATATATATATATTGGAATATAAGCAATTATTAGATAATGAAAGTTATTTTGTATTTAATTTTTAATTATTTATACTTTAAGTATTATTATAATACTTTTCAAGTGTTCGAATTTAAAAGATTGATGATTTTATCGTTATTGATTGTGAATAAGAAATAAATTTAGAGATGTCAATTTGAATTGTACTAGATGTAATAAACAAAGTGTATATCTAAGTAGTGAGAAGATGTGTTAGAAACTGCGTAGAATGTACAAATTATTTTATTTTTTTATTTTAAAAGGAACTCAAATAGGTGTTGATGAACCATATTTTGCTTGAGTTAGATTGAAGAACAATATTATTTTAATGTCTGAAATTAGATATGAAAATTAGAGTTAATAATTTAGGGTTGCAGATCAAGATTGTGAAAGTCTCATTACTGTTTATTTTAAATAATCTACTTAATATATGAATTTTCCCTTTTAGGTGACAAAGGAATTTTCTTTGTTGTGTCTCATTCAAAGGATGCATTGATTTCTTGCTCATTGATGCATTGATTGGGCTTAATGAATATCAACCCAAGAGTAATTGGGTATTTTTTTTTCTAATTACACTACTTAAAAAAGTCCACCAAATCTACCCAAAATGAGATGATGTGTTGATATATAATCACATACCGTGGATGACATGTTGAGTTAATATGTGATTTGTGGTACTATGTGTAGAATCCATTATTGAAAACAAATGTCCTTGTTTCACTAATGATCTTTGATCACATAAATTAAAACATTGTATAATCAGGGACGGTTGAAGAGTTTAAAAGGTTTAAAGCAAATTTAAAAAATAGACATTTTATTCATTTTTTTTAGTTTTTTTTTATAAAAAATATTTATTAAATTGTCATAATTTAACATTATTTTTAGGATAATAAGGTTACCCCATTTAATTTTTCATTAAATATCGTTGATACACTTGTATTTATTTATAACTACTTTTTGTGATAGAATTAAAATCTCATTTCTTCTTTTCTTTTAGATTTTTTAGTAGCCAGATTCAAATTTTTTAATTTACATATTTTTATATTTTTATATGAAATAAAAAATTATAATATATAAATCACTGCTAAAGATAAGTATATAAAAGGAATGAAATAAAATAAGAAAATTTGGTTATGGTTGTAAAGAGAGTAAATTCAATATTAGACTTCTATTATTTTGAAGTTTCAAATTTATTTCTCCTTCTCAAGTCTCAAATTTTTCACAAACATGCATGATTTATTTTAAGATTAATCATAACTAAAAAGAATTAAAAAAATTTATTGTTTTTTTCAACTCGATAGTAAGTCTTTTTTTTTTCCTAAACTTGAATTATCTTTTTACAAAAAACCCAACTTTGAATTATGCTCCAATTAATCTATTATCCCTCAAACAAATAAACACTAATCTAATAAATAATTTTGTAGAAAAACTACATTTTCTCGTTAAGATATATGCAGAAAAAAAAAACTCATAATTTGTAAATTGAAAAGTATCGAAGAACAAAATTAGGCAAAATAAACATATTTCTAATTCTAATATAAATATAAGACATAATAAAAACAACAATACAAGTAGAAATAAAAAACATACTAATAAAAAAAATTAGTACATATAGACAATATGAAATTTAATGAATGTAATATTCCAAAATACTTTAAAAAATGACTATTAAGAAAAAAGAAAGTAAAGACAAACAATATAAGTCTCGTAAAGATGAGAGATAAAAAGATAAAAGAATAAAATAAAATTCAAATTGATTAAAAGATAACGAAGATAACTAATTATTCTCTTCTTTATAAATAAAATTATAATTTACTAAATAAAAAATTTAACTCATAATTATCATTTTTAATCCCAACAAAAATTAACAGACAATAATAATAATTAAATTCAATTTTATTTTCAAACATAAATTTATACTTAATTTAATAAAGCTATATTAGTAATAAAATATTTTTTTGAGGTTTTTTTTGTTAAACATAATTTATAATTAATTTAATAAAATTATATTAGTACAAAACAAATAGAAGTATTTTTTTCTTATACATAATTTTATAATTAATTTAATAAAAAAATATTAATATTAAAGTTTTCTTTTTAATTTTTTTTTAGTTCTAAAACGTATATTTTACTTACGAAAGATATTGCACTATTACATATATATTTAGTTGTACAAGGGTTTATCCAATGTAGTCTAACTTATGGAGATGTGGTCTTTATACATATGTTAGATGAATCAAATCTTAACTTTAGTGGGAGATATTTAATACTTGTGGGTAAATTTTATTTTATATGTTATCTTATCTTATATTAATTGGACGTTAAGTTTTTAAATTAATTTGAAATGGATCATTTGTTGGATTTGTTTGATATTATGTATATTGATAAACATTTCATGATATCTTACAGTCACTTCAATAATTAAATAACAATAAATTTAAGATATTAAAATAATTAGTCATTATATTGATTAAGATATTATTTTATAAACTAAAAATTTATAATATCTAAAATAATTTTAATTATAAATAAAAATATTATAATTAATTTATGAATTAGAATTTAATTGGTCTCTAATTTATGAATTAAAAAAGTTACCAAATTCATAAACCAATTTAAACTTTAATTAATATATAAATTAATTACTACATCACTACTTTTTTTTATCTAAAATAAACCTTTATTTAATGATTTTATTATGACATCTTTTACTTTTTTATATGTTGTGATTGAAATGGGACATGAGTAAACACTGTTACATGTCTAGAAGGTGATTTTGACGTATCTACTTGCTTTTAATCGTATATGTTCACATGTATTTATCTTTTTTTAAATATTTTAGTTATACATTTGTTGGATACACGTAATTTGTAACGTCCCATTCAATCAATAACCATAATTAAAGGAAGCATCACACACACAGATAGTATAGCAACGCAGTTCTAGAGTTTAAAACATAACTTCTTACAAATATCCAAGGCACACTATGATGCCAAAACTAAACCAGTTACAACATTCAACAAAAATTAAAAGGCATTTAAAAGACAAGCTAGTACATGGGTCATAGCCCAGAAAGAAAGCCCAAAATGATTTAGATCCAGTCCAAGCAGACTATGCAGCGGAACCTCCATCACCCTGATGATTACGGGGAGTTCTCACCTTTGCTCACATCAACAAGTTGATGATCATTGCAAAAGAAAAGACCACACCACAGAACATACAACAACAAATAGTAGGGTAAGCTAGAGCCCAAAAAGAGTTTCATCATGCAATCAGATACACTTTCGCAATCAACTATACATACAACACCCAAACAGTTTATGACCTTCAAATCATTACACTACGACTCGACTCGACTCATCCGGATATGTATAATCTAGTCGAATTTAGCAGATGCTTGCACTTGTGGTGGATATCTCTGCTCACCCCCGGGCTATGTGTTACAAGTTGTTACAATGTTTCCAATCCCCCACACACAAGGTTAGTCCTTAATGAGTTTCATGCCTCTTGCTACTCTCACCACAAGAGTCAGTCTGCTCTAATAAGACTAACTGACTCCTCAGAGTGTCAGAATGCAACCTTACCTTGAGTCCTTACCAAATTATACGGATGAGGCACCACCATGAACACCCACTAGCAGGGGTCATGGAATTACGTCCCGACCACTGAAGCACGACCCTGAAATCTCACCTAGAGATTTCAAGAATTACGCACTGACACGAATCAATCATACTCAATCAATCCAGAATGATTTATCATACATATACACATATACATGTCACATACCAACTCTACATAAACCACCTCTTTCATGTTCCTAGTGAATCCATACCAATCCATTATTCTCAAACCATAGATGTGGAGTTCATCTCATGCCAATACCATGCCACTTTAATTACCAACCATCTCATTCGTTTCACATGCCAAGATCACACATTCACATCCATCCCATTTACAATCACAGATCATAACATGCATTTCATTTCACAGGCCTCGTGCAATATATAGAATATATCCTAAATCAAACAATCCAATTAACCAAGGGAAGAAAAACAGCGTAATCTACAGCAGATCTCGCTCAAGCAAGGAGCCCTCGCTCAGGCGAGAGGAGTGCCATCGCTTAGGCAGTGGACTCTCGCTTAGGTAGTGGACTCTCGCTTAGGTGAGATCGCGACAGGAGCGCTGGGAAACTTTCGCAGGCTCACTTAGGCGAGCCCTTCTCGCCTGAGCGAGACAACTCCTCGTTCCTCGCCTGGGCTAAAACAGGAGCAACATACCAAGGCTTTTACGTGTTCTCGTTTAGGCAAGCGTCTTTCGCCTGATTGAGACAATGCCTCGCTCAAACCAAGAGCTTTCGCCTAAGCGAGAGCTCGCGTGCAGCCTTGGGCTGTTCCTGCAAGTCTCGTCTAGGCGAGACAAGCTCGCTTGGGCGAGTGTATCAAACCTCGTCACTATTTCTCCCTGCCACAACATATTTTCAGACCCAAACAATAATGCCATCCATCTCATATATCCACAGCAGCATATAAGCTCAAATAACACGAAACACAAGCAAGACAATAGTCATCGCACAAAAATAGGAGGGTTCTAGCTTCCCTTACCTGGAAAGGAGCTAATCTCGGCTTTGACTCTTCAACCAACGGGACTGGCAACTCCAAGAGCAGATCTAAGAATTGGAACCAGTAGCACACAACAGGAACGAGGTTACTAAAGTAGACCTCTAGCGGGAAAAGAACAACAAAACCTTGAAGGAAAACAATAGAGGTTGAGGTTTAACTTACGCGAAGACGAGCTGAGCTTAGAGCTAGCTTGACCAAGGGCAGTCGTGAGTAACCCTAGCAGAGCGTTCTGAAAAGAAGGGGACAACGTTTTAGGTACTGTTTGCAAGAATGAGGCTGAATGGGAAACCCTAGCAGTTTTAGGGCCTTAGCACCCTATGGGCCAGCCCTTAGGCCCAACAGATTAAGGTCAACCCTTAAACATTAGGGCAGAGAAATAAAATTGGGCCTTACATAATTGAAATGTTTTATGTACATATAAAGTTGAGTTAGCTAGTATTGATGTTACATCTCTTATATTATCATTAATTCAATATATTATTGTCAAAAAATAAGTTTTACAAGTATTTTTACAATATTATAACATTTGATGATAAATAAATATTTTTAAATATATAAAAATTATATTTTAAATTTTGTAGTATATTTTTAAATTATATTGTAGAAGTGAATTTATTTATTATTAGAATAAAATGTAATTAAATATTGTATATATTATATACAATAAGTTACTGTGATGATTAGAAAAACACCAGCTGAAACACGTTTATTCTGTAATTGAATTGACAACATGAATTGAAAAAATAAAGCCGGAATCACATCACATCCAATTGGTAATTATTATGTTCTATTGAGGTCTGTCTTTTCGTACAAATAAATTGGCCTACTTTCTTGTAGATATAATTACTCGTATAGTATCCAGTTTGGGGCTAGTGTGTCAAATAGGTATCCGATTTTAAAAAAGTGTCAATTGCATCCCAATTTTTGAAAATTGCTTCAATTAGGTCCCTTTCAGACAGAGTTAGTCAACGTGCCATGTGTCAATCTGTGGTTTTTTAAATTTTTTTAATTTTTTTTAAAATTTTTAATTTTTTTTTATTTTTTGAAAAAAAATAAAAATGTCATGTGTCAAGTTTCTGTGTGTGTCACGTGGCATTGCAATGTCACGTGTCAGTATCACTATCATATGTCATTATGTTAATTTCGATTTAGTCCCCATTTATGTTTTTTCGTTTCAATTTAGTACCTACTTATGTGTATCTGATTCAATTTTGACCTAATCTTTTTTAATAATTAAAATATTTTTTTATAAAATTAAAAGTAATTAAGTATAAAAGTTTTACAACAATTAAATTATTGATATTTATATTAAAATTTAGTGGTAAAAGTCATTTTGTTAAGTCATTTTTAATAAAAAAAAAATTAGTATAACATTCATACCAATAGAAATTTTGGTTTAAAATTAGTAAGAGAGAATATTGTTCTATTTTGAAAAAAAAAATAAAAATTAACAAAACATGAGTACTTAATAAAAAAGTAATTAATAAAGTAATATGTTAAAAATTCGTTTTTAATAAAAAATATTAGTATAACATTTATATATATAATAAATTTGGTCTGAAATTGAGAGAAACAATATAAATATTAGTACTTAATTTTGTAAAAATATTTATACTTAATTATTTTTAATCTTATAAAAAATGGATTACAAAAATATTTTAATTATTAAAAAAAAATTGGGACAAAATTGAATCAGATACACATACTTAGGTACTAAATTGAAACAAAAAGACATATATGGGGACTAAATCGAAATCAACACAATGACATCTGATAGTGACACTGACACGTGGCATTACAATGCCACATGACACTGACAATGCCACATGTCACACACAGGGACTTGACACGTGGCATTTTTTTTTAAATTAAAAAAAATAAAAAAAACCACTGATTGACACGTGGCACGTCAACTCTGTCTGAAAGGGACCTAATTGAAGTAATTTTTAAAAGTTGGGATGCAATTGACACTTTTTTAAAATCGAATACCTATTTGACACACTAGCACCAAACTGGGTACTATACAAGTAATTATACATTTCTTGTATTACTCTAAAATCAATAAGAACATACTTGAAATAGTTAATGTTGGCACCAAAAGTTTCAACCTTTTTGAGAAAATGTCTTATGACATTTTTAGCTTCAAACTTGTGTGACAAAATCATTTAATACAATTATCAATGTAGAAAGAAATATTTGTCAGCATTGGCTTACAGACAAGTTTTTATAAAAAGAAATGTATATGTTACCTAAAATAAATATATTGATATTTTATAACTAAAATATTTGATTTTGTTGTTTAGCAAGTCACTAAATGCTTTTATTTTTTTATTTTTTAGATACCGAAAATTATTTATTTTAATTAAAAACCTTATCTATTAGCAAATGAAAAATATGCATCGGTATATAATCCTTATTTGCAACCGAAAAATTACTCATATTATATATATATATATATATATATATATATATATATATATATATATATATATTTATAGATATATTAATTATTAATATATTTCGATCACTAAATTGTCTTTTATATTTTGAGGTGACCAATTTTTAATAACGATTAATGATCAAAATTTTAATGGTTATTTAATGACTAAATTAAAAGTTAGTCGTCAAATGTGTGGGGATTAGGATTTTCACTACCATTATTCTTTTATTGCAATTTCGGTTGTTAAAGATTTTTGTGACCAATTTAACCATTTTAGCAATGAAAAAAAATGGTCGCTAAATTTTTTTTTTTTTTTTGAGGGTCCTAAATGTCATAATGTAATATATCAAATGATGATTGAGACATCTTATTAAGTGAAGTAAATGGTAATATTTTAAACTTAACAAAAGGACAAATCTAACAATTGAAATAGAAAAATATGTGGAATATAAAAACAAATTTTATGCTTGAAAGAGATATCTTTAAATCTAGAATGTCAAACAAAAAACATTTTTAAAGAAGCAATATATGAAAATAAAAAGGTAATCTGTACTAGTAGTGAAGGAAACAAAATTACAATTATTTTGTGAACAAGTTGAAGGAGACAACACTACAATCCTTCATAACATTACCAATTCTTGTAAGAATGTTTTTACTTGACATTCTAAATTTGGACATTTCTCTAATAAAGTACTTACACGTTTAAGTAATAATTTGTTTATATTCTGCATATTTTGTCTACTTTAAACTATTTAATTTGTCCTTTCACTAAATGTAGAAGATTATTTTTCACTTCATGTTGGGTATTTGACTCCTTTCTTATGTGGAGAAAAGGTCCAAAACTTGAGAAATTCATGTCTCACTTAATCTAATGGAGAGGGGATTGAAAAAGAGACAAAAAAAGTAGAGTCAAAATCCACTTAGAACCCTAACACATTAAGAGAGAGAGAGAGGATGAAGGAAAAATTTGTTCACAATTTTTATGGAGCTGCCACTGTAATTGACATTGCAGATTCATTCACATGTGTTGAAACTTTCACAACAAGTTCAGAACACAATGTTCTTTATTCTAACATGTCGGATCATCGGTACGAGGTCTGTGTCGGGAGAAATTGATTTCACACTGCAATAGTATTTTTTTTGAGGTTTTTTCTTCTCTTTGTTCTTCTCTATTTGCAAGCTTTGTTGCTTTGTTGTTTGGTTGGGTGTTAGCACTAATTTGTACAGTTGATTAAGACTCAATTATACTCTTATTGATCATAGTGGAGCTATTTCTTTGGTCTGAACGACTTGTGGTTTTTACTCTTGCATTGAGGGGTTTTCCACGTTAAAAATCTTAGTATTTTTATTTGTCATTATGGTGATTTATTAGTGTTGTTCTTTGATAGTTGCTTCTCATATATTCTTGCAAGTGAGGGAAAATTATATTCGTTGCATTCTCTGATAAATTAGTTGTGTTGCTATTTTTCCCATCACTTCACTCAACCATGTGAAATCAAATTCATATATGTCCAATATTTATAAAATTCATTTACATTTTATCCATATACTATCATGAATACATATACAACTCATTCACTAAACTTATACCATAATCAAGCGTTTAACTCTTTGCCCGTTGGCTATCTCTCATGTCATCACTCATTGACATCAATATCACAAACATTTGACTCAATCTTCAGAAGACACGTGATGAATTCAATTCAAAAGACTACAATCACATTACCTTCACTAGGTTATCACCATAACTAAGCTACATAATAGAAGCACATCCATTGATGTGACATTATGACCTACCAAACATGGTTATTTTTCACACCATATACTAGGTTATTAGAGTTTTTTTCGATTCTCACCACCTAATATTTTTCTCTATGGGAGTTTAATATTAGTAAAGTCAATACATATCATACAAAATCTCACATTCAATACACTACCTAAATATCTCAACATAGTTAATATTCCCTCTACGAAAATAACTATGTATACAATACACCACATGTCATTATAACATACACTCTAATTAAATTTAGGATAATGATATTTTAACTCACTTTTTTTGACTCACTTTTAATTTACTACTTCAATCACCATTAAATTATTTATTTTGATTTTTTTTAATGATGTGATGTGATGATCTAATTAGAATGATGAGTTAAAAGTGGATAAAAAAAATGCATTAAAGTATCATTATCCTATCCTTAAATTTATATTTCATTCAACTTCATACATATTTACATCATACATTTCAAATTCTACACATAATGTATATCATCAATCACATACTAATTCATACACTCGCATATCAAATTTATATTTAAAATAAGATATTTTAACATAAAAATAAACAACAATAAATTTCAATTCACCTGTCATACACTATAATAATATTCAAGTATAATACCTTTACAAATATATAAAAATTTGATGAAATATAAACAAATTTAGTGTTTAGAAATTTAAATTTTAGAAAATATTATCTCCGTTAAACTTTTGTCCACTCACCTAACAAATAAACACTTGTTTAAATTTACTCGGTCACCATTTTTCTCCATAAGTCAAAGGTAGGCTTGGTCAACGACCTTTTAATTTTCCAAAAAAAAAACTCTCTAATTTGCATTAAATTAATAGTTACCCAATGATTAAATTTTCAAATGTATGAACTTCACTCTACAAACAAAATGGTTGCCCAACAATTCCATGCCAAAAACAGTTCTACAGTAATCCGAGATCAAAACGATATTTTCAATTGTATAGTCTAAGATAATATTATTTAATTTTAGAGTATGCAATTTAAAATTTATTCTAGGATTTTATAATCTAAAACTAATTTCAATTATATATTTCAAATATAGTTACAGATTAATTATGAAATATTATGGCATAGTCATCGTTTCATATTATGGAAGTACGTAGGAGAAAAAAAATTAGAGGAGTGCAAAAGAAAAACTATTGAATATTGGCTCGTCACTTTTATTTTGGGAACAAAAGGCCAGACTCAACTAAAATTGAGAGGTAAACCTTGAATCAGCCCGACTATAAGAAACAGTATAATAAAAAATAAAATATGATACGTTAACATCTAAATTTTGACAAATTTATCTTATATCCTAAAGTGATATATTCTAAGTGACTTTCTATTTTTTATTTTCTAATCTCTCTATAAATCACTTAAAAGATGTCACCTAAGATTGTAAGAAAAAGTTATCAAAATTTAGTTGCCAAAATATAATTGTCCATAAAATAAATTCAAGAAAGATAAAGAGTCAACTTCAAACTTTGGCAACAAAGCAAATTTGAATTTGAGTTAATGTTGAGTTGAGTTGAATTTAATTGGAACTAAAAAAAGAAATAATTACACTTTTAATTCAATTGCAATTTGATAAAAAAAATTTGATTAAATTATGTATTTACTCCAAATTTTCGTAGTAAAATATCGATTTGGTCCCTCTATTTTTATTTATCTCAATTTGGTTTTTATGTTGGAAAATTTGATGCGATCAAGTCCTTTTTCGTTAGTGGTGTAGTAACAGTGTTGAAGAGGTCACTGTCAGTTCTAGGGATGGCAACGGGGCGGGACGGGGACGGGTTTCACTATCCCATACCCATCCCCGTAAAAAAAATTGATCCACATCCCCATACCCAAATCCAACGGGTGTCAAACTTTTGTCCCATCCGCATCCCCACCGGGTAACGGGTATAATCTCATACCCATACCCGTACCCGTTTACTTACTACTTTAATATTAATTTTAACTAATTTTTATAAAATAATAAAAATTACGGTAAAGGAAACATAATATTAT
>Ga0214544_1012574_pt1 | contig 10908 bp, 6 predicted proteins | sample CNSS3metaG_FD_160074 | JGI IMG/M metagenome (GOLD analysis project Ga0214544, IMG submission 160074) | Root nodule microbial communities from cowpea collected in UCLA plant growth center, Los Angeles, California, USA - CNSS3 | ecosystem: Host-associated > Plants > Roots > Nodule | place: USA...
TCAAGCTCAGGTTGCCTTGACAAACTGGATGTAGCTCAAGTTTGAGTGAACCAGTATAAAAATTCGTGGTGTCCTCTCTTCTCTAACCTTTCTCTCTTGCATTTTCATTTTAAAGTTTCAAGAACTTCTGCTTTAATTATCTTTTTCATGTTCTTGCATGTTTTCATAACATCTGAAACATTGAGCAAGTTTGTATAATCATTTGGAACTGATCTTGATCAATCTTGAGCATTGTTTCTGGTTTAAAATTCAAATTCACATTTCTTCATTTTTCCCAGTATTTCAGTCGACTGTTTTTTCAGTTTCAATCGATTGATTATACCATAACAAAATCTATTTAGTAAAATCAATCTGTTAACTCTGTTTTTGATCGATTGAAAGTGTATAGTTCAGTACTGTTTGCATCCTAACTTGGTGATCTATTTGATTCAATTAAAGTAGGTTTTTAGCTTGCAAAAATAGCCTAAAGTTTTAACTAGCAATTCAACCCCCCCTTCTTGGCTTTTCAACCATTTCAAAACTAACAATTATTTTATCACTAAAAAAATGTGTGTCATGACTTAATTTCTCGATGACTTATATTTCTCAAAAACAGTTCTTCAGGAAGTCTTACGAAAAATACGATGCCAATTTTCTTAGAAAAGAGCAATTTCCGAGTCTTTTTTCAAACTAAACTTTCACCTAATGTGATACGCTCTCCTATTAAAGTTTTTTATACTTAAGTTTATCAAGCATAAAAATGTCAAAATAGATTCCAGCATGTAACTCAACTCGATTTATCATAGGTTTGAATAGTTGATACTTCAATTTTTAGCTATTATTTTTATAATAATATTTTAGAAGTTAGATGAACACTTTCATTTCACTATTATAAAATAGGGTTAAATATGTTTTTGGTCCCTTAACTTTCAATGAATTTTAGAATTAGTCTATTTCGAAACTTTGGATCAATTTAGTCCTTCATCTTTCGAAATATGTGGATTTAGTCATTTTAATAAAATTTTGTTAGGTTTATTTGATGTCTCAAGCGCATTTCATGATTGTATTTGAGTTGTTTATACTATTTGATACATTTTTGCTTTAATGTTAAGTCAAATACTATTATGAAACACATTTGAAATGTCAAATAAACTTAACAAAATTTGATTAAAAGGACTAAATCCACGTATTTCGAAAGATGAAGAAATAAATTAGTTCAAAGTTTTGAAATTGACTAATTACAAAATTCACTGAAAGTTAAGGGACCAAAAACATATTTAACCCTATAAAATATAATTTAAGTCAATTCACTTTCATTGTAATGTAGAAATATATAAATACATTGCAAAAAAATATAAATTCGTAAGTGAGTCAACCCACTAACCCACGAATCCGTGGTGGGCCAAACCGGATTGCAAAATCTTTGACTCACCAAAAAGTGACTCGGATTGAATTAGCCTCTTTTTTAGGGCAACTCGTCAATAATCTGTGTGAGCTGAATATTGATTCACTTTGACACCTCTACTCAAGTGTTAATATAGTTGAAATTATAAAATAAAAACATGTCGTATAACATTAAATGAATTTTATTTTTTTTATTTGATATTCTTTTATAAATAATTTGTGTATATTATATTGAGTGAATTATTTATTTATTTATTATATAAGTTGAAGTACTATCTTCGATTTGAATTTTTCCTTTATTTGTTTCATATGAGAATATTTATTTGTTTCATATGAGAATATAAAAAGAAGAGGATGTTATTAGTTATTAATTCTTTTATAGTTGAACAATTTTAAAAAAATAATTAGTTTTTAGTATTTCATTACACTACTGTGGGGACTTTCATGACAATACTATTTAATTTTCTATGCCAATTAAATAATAATCGACATAGTATAATTTAGTTATTATGTCGATTACAATTTTAACTATTGGGGTTGTTAGTTGATTTTGAGGTCATATAGCACTTTGTTCTCCTATATAAGATGTCTAATCTTTGTTTATTTTATAGCTAAGAAAACTAAATTGATTCACAATTTGACAAACTTATTATTCAAACAAAACTTGATATTTATTATTTGTTATCATAAACTTTGGGTAACTTGTTGGCAAACCTATATGTTGATTTATGTCTTACTCATTTATGTGTTAACGTTAACATCCTCATGCATTCATCATTTACACAATTTTTAAATTAAAATAGAATTCCCAAATTGCTATGAAAACAGAAAACAAAATTATTCCTATTGTTTAAAAATAGAATTTACAAAAACTAGCCAAAAATTTTTGTGGCAGAATCAATAAAGTTTTATTTATAATTTCTTCTACCAAATCTCAATAGAGCTCAACTCGAATGGATCTGGTTTGAAATTTAACTCAACTTTTGACTCGGTTTGACCTTCTACCTAAATTGACTCGTTTTGACCTTTTTGCTTCGCTCAACTCGAATTTTTAGACTTGTGGACTTTTTATGTCCTAACCAATTAGCAATTCCATAACTTAGGAAATTTTAATTTTCTTTTTTGAGTGAATTTCAAATTCTATTATTTTAGCTATTTGAAATACCTTCTTAAAATTTTTCAATTTCAATTTTCTTTTAATTTTCTCATCCAAATATATCATTTTTCATGAAAGTATTAAAAATTCTTTAAAATAAATAAATTACTCTCTTAAATTGGTTTATCTAAACATACTATTAAGAAAATTTTCCTCCAAAGGGATCAAACAAAAAAAGCTCAACAAAAATCTTAAGGAATAAAAATCTAAAATAGGTTAAGAAGACTATTTATAGAGATAGGACGTTATAGGAAATAAAATTTAATACCCAATTAAAAAAATCTATTTTCACTAAAATAACTACTTTCTTGAAATTTGGAGAGAGACCGGAAGAATATAAAAATACAACTAATTCATTAAAGATTGTCTCATTAATGAATAGTGAACATAGTAAATTGAGTCATCAGGTCATCTAATATTAAATCATAAATCAAATCATTAACACATGAATAACAAAAATTAAATATATAAAACAGTAGTAGTACAAATAATTAGAGTAGATTACATCCAACCTCAACACTAAACACTTATGTTGATGATTCTCGGCAATGGAGTTATTATACCTCTCTCATAACTCTATTAGAATGCTACAATGAATACAGAGTAGCATTCTGTTTTTGTATAAAATAAAGATTGATGTTTTCTTGTGATTCAAGCTTCTGATTTGATTCAAGCTTCTCTCGAAAGATTTCTTTTTGGATACAACTCTTCCTCTTAGTGTTATGTTCCTTTAGATTTGATTAATTTAGGTTTCCTTCATTCACTAAAGGGTTTCCTTCATGGTTGTTTGGTTGTGAAACCAAAAAGGAACATAAGGTGGCTTGAGATTCATGTGATGTGGTTTGTCCCACACAGAGAGATCTGAGATTAGTGATGATGAGATTGGAGTTGTCACTCTTTCTTATTTGACTGCATGCTTATGATACACCATATTCATTCTTTCTTCTTAGGTTCTTATCTCCTTCCATCAAGAGTGTAATGGAGAAATTTTCTTTATTATACTTTGGCTTTCTTTAGACGTTATTTTACGAGTATTTGATTATCGTTGCTATGGTTTTTGTGTTTATAATCATGATGGAACAATACTAACACTTGTACACAAGTTAAATAGATAAAAGTTTAAAGAAATTATATTGGAGAATCTCTTTAAATTAGTAAATAATTAACTAATTTTAACTTATAAATAAACTAATTTTAATTTATAAACAAATTTATTTATTATTTTTCGAACGTGAAAATTTTTATAAAGAAGTTTGTCTAAATGTGTCCTTAAAATACATTTTATTTTTTATTTTGATTTTCAATCATAAAATGTGATCACAATCTTAAGGCACCAACGTGAGCATTATTAGTATTGAAATTTTCTTTCACTAATTTCATTTTCACAAGGTTTCGCGGTGCATCAGCGTGATTTTGATTTCTTCCAAAACGACAACGTCCTTCTCATATCGTCACTTTATCGCCAAATATATCGCAGTGGGTCCCAAATACCCCATGTGCGTTTCCTTGTTTTCCCTAGGTTTCTGTTTCTCCCATGAGACACGACGATGATTTTACTTTGTAAAAATAAACTTAAGTACTATAAGATAGAAATAAGAGAATAAAAATTTAATTTAAATAGTCTAAGATTGTAAAGATTTTCTATGATGTCAATGATTGACTTTTACCGCAAGTATATTTATATTTTGACTAGTTTTAGGTAAAGTAAATATAAAGAAATGTAATATTATATGAACAAGAATGGACTTCTCAATATATTTCGTTTTTCCAATGAAAAGAAAATGTAGTTTACTTCAGAATTCTAGACATTCTTAATTATATCAAATTATATTTTTACATTGACTTCAATTTTAATTATTTAATTTATTTATTAAAAACTTTCCATTTAAATTCATATTGAACCATAAATTTGTTTTAATTCCAAAATAAATATTTTATGAGATAAAATGATCATATGTATTTGAGTTTTTCCCATTGAAATTTGACTTTGTACTTGAGTAGCGAATTTAAGTCTTCACAATACTAATATCATCATTGTAACACCCCAATTTTGGGATGTCACGGAGCGTTAGAAAATTTTTACGTTTAGCGGAAAAGGAATTAACATTGAAAATGTACTTAAGAAAAACTTTTAATTTAATTTAAATTACATAATTCAAATTGTCACTTGGTCAAAAACTTTCAATAATATTTGCGATCAAAAGAAAATTACATAATTTTTAGTATCTGATTTAAAATAACTAAATAAATTATAAAATCTCCCGAGTTCACCCCAGCCTCTCGTCGATCTACTCCATGCCAAGATTATCTGCAATATCATCTGCTCCCGTATAACACACACGTTATACGATCATCGCACATACAACAAACACACAAACAAACAAGTAGGGGTAAGCTAACCAAAACAATGATATTCATAAAAGACATTCGTAAATAAAACCTGTCCAATAATACTCAACGTCGCATTCAATTAACACAAAAACTTTATGATCACAATCCATCCTTGGTTTGAACACACAAACTCCAAACCCAAACAATCATACTAAACCAAACATAGCATCACATTCATCTCAATTCTTCAAATATAGTGATTATAAACAAGCTTTGGTTTTCCGCGGCCTCTCACCCCATAACAACATCTAGTTTTCTAGAACAGATGGTTCGATGTGTCCCGCTTAATGCAGCCATACTGTCTCCCTTATCCCTCAAGGAATTATGAGTAAAAACGTCGATGCATCGCACATCGGGCACTATACTCGTAACGAGCCGAAATAAGGTGAAACATTTATCCCCTCCCCACTGCTTCACACAGGCGAGAGGGTACAACACTCGAACCAATCATCTACCACTGCTTCACACAGGCGAAGAGGACCCCTTTCCACTGCTTCACACAGGCGAAAGAGTCTTCACTGGGTTCCTAGGTACGGAAAACCTCACACAACATTTAATTCCACCAAGAGCTTTCAAGCAAGGCAAAATACTCCCAATATTCAACACATGAGAATTACATATTGCCAACAAAATACTCACCATCGCATCATGCATGGGAAATAAAGTTCCATAACATAAACCCATCAACTTATAAATAACATATTTATACAATGAACCCAACAAATGACATTCACTCTAACACAGGCATAACATCACACACAAGTAATTATCCTCAAACGACCACTTTAACTCCATAACCATGCAACCCATGAAAACATATGTAATTCATATCAAGCAAGGTCACACTAATAAGTATAGATAACCAAATAATATCACAACATTATTTAATATTATCATGCCAAACAATAACTTTCAAAAAAGACCAAAAAGAATAATGAAACAACTCCATGCACGTCATCTCACAACCATAGGGTATGTGAAACATATTTTTAAAACCAAAGAGCTACACCCACCACCAACATTAATAATATATATATATATATATATATATATATATATATATATATATATATATATATATATATATATATATATATATATATATATATATATATATATATATATATATATATATATATATATATATATGTTTGTGTGTGTGACAAAGAAACCATGAATTGTAAGAAATGTATGCATGAAAAACATGTGGGTTCCATGGTATTCTACCACCGAATTAACATGAACCTTGCAAAAAGAAAAGAAAGAAGGAAAAATAAAGTGGCTACACACGAAACCCATAATACATCTACGTGAACCAAAGGAGAGAGTGAATGTAAGTTATACGTGGGGTGTGAAAAGAGAGAGAAGAAGGAAACATACTTTTAGATGACCCCACACAAAAGCCCCACATTCCATCAAACTAAAAGTATATACTACATACTAAAAGAGAAAATCAAGTCTTTTAAGTGTGGTCTGCACCATGAATTTAAAAAAATATAACTCCATCAAAAGTGGTATGAATGGTTTAGAGAAAAAGAAACAAAACAAACCCGTGTCGTGGCCCTCTCTCAATTACCTCCCCACAATTTGACCATATTTGAAGCATGTAGTATGAAACAAAGTGAAATAATATGTATAAGAATTAAAACATGATGCACCCCTTTTTACTTTTACGTGGGGTGTGAAAACAGATCCGCAACTTAATGAAAGCAAGAAGCATATGGCATTCAAGGCATTCAAACATCTATGGCAAATCAAAGTCAAGCTTCAAACAACAACACAAATCACACTTAACTTCCCCTACACTACACACATGTTTTTCAAGTTTTCATTCATCAAGCAAACAAAACAAGAGAACAAACACAAGGTTGGCTTCCCCTACATCGTGTAGCAATCCTTCTAGGACTTACACTTTCCACATTCTCTTCCTTTCCTCTTCACGTTTTCTCCCATTTTTTCAACTCTCTAAAGAACCCTAACATTTAACCTAAAATCCTTATTTTATTCTCAAATGGTTGGTTAAGATTTTATAAAATAAAAACCTCACTCTTTTATTATCTTCATGTAACATCAACAAATTTTTTAAAATAAAAACAGAATGTTGCATGGAGTAACCTCTAAAATGACACGGCCAGGATAGAACCCAATACCTGCACGCCAAAATACAATCTCCAACCAAGAAGCCAATTACTTTTCCATTTTATAATGCGCAAACTTAATTATATACATATATTCTCAACATTACATATAATATTAAAATTTAAAATAAATAAAACAATAACTTACATCACTTAAATAATTATTATTTCATAATTTAATATCTAATTAAATTAAATAAAACAACAATATTAATCAAACCATTAATTTTTTTCTCACGTGTCCCCCTTTACTCTAATTTTTTCCAAGTCTTACAGTTACGGTTTTCTTTCCCTTTCTCTTATATTCTCTTCCATTTATCATATATTTGAGACAATCAAATACTTCTATAAAAATACTATAAAAAATTACACTTGCATAGTAAGAAACATATAATCTTTCCCTACCTTTTAAATATACACAATTTTACATTTTTAATAAAACTATTTTCACTTATTTTACATTTTCTTTTGAGGATCAAATTCAGTACATATATTAACTTTTAAATATACATATACACAATTGAGAAATGAAAGACTAAATTTGCATTTTCTTTTGAGAATCAAATTCATCTATATAAACATATATGAACCTTGATATGTGTAACTAGAAGATGGGGGATTATTTTCAAATATTATATTATGTTTCAGTAGAAATAAATTTCCTTTTCTATAATAAAATTGTAATTTCCTTTTCTTATAGTTTTTAAAATTTTTGTTGTTACAAATTCTTATTTGATTGTAATTTTAGTATAGGAAAATTTAATTTAAACTTTAAAAAACTTTTATAATGTAATTTTTGAATGAATTTATTTGGTTGTGGTATAAGAACAGGAAATGAAAAAGAGTGTAGACAATATATAGAATTATGCAGAATCTTTTCAAATGTTGCAATTTGAACAGTAAAAGATGTCTATTTAAAGACCCTCACTCTTTAAAACATTAGCCATTGCTTCCTGCATTCCATCAATTTCTGCGTGTTCATCAATATAAGGAAAATATTTAAATATCCTTCACCATCATACCCACACTTCAATTTTCACCACCACTCCCATAGCTGCAACAGTCACCTAAAGGCTACTGCAGAAGAAGAGAGAAAATGCTAAAAGAATTAATTTCAAAATGGATTTTTCAAAAAATATTTCATGTTTTTCAAATCCCATTTCATATCAGAAGTTTTATTCTGGAAAACTTTGCTCCGGAAATATTATTTTAAAAATTTCAAAATCTTCGAAAAGCCTAGTACTGAGCCTCAATTTTGTATTAAGCATACCGTCCGCATTATATAATTTTTCATTTTGCCTACTTGCTGCACTGTTATCCTTCTTCTTCCCACCATCATCTTCCATGGATTCATCCACCTCACCCACATTTCCGGGACCTTCGCCTTGGTCACCTGACTTGGCTTCTGTCTCATCCTACAACAGAATGCTTTAATTAGTAAGTGTGAAAACACTAAAATTTCCAGCATACGATTGATATCAACAATAGTCAATTCTCTAAACGGTTTCAAGAAATAAACCTCCAACATCATTTCAGTAAGATTGAGAGGGTGACTTGAAGGAACTTCAACAGCACTAAAGTCATCAACAGATTTAAGGCTCCCAATATATGAAGATTCATTGTTATAGACTTCATCAACGTTAAACTCTTTTGCAAATTCAAAAACTATCTTCGCCTCTGAAGCTTCACCTTGATCCCTATTTGGGGGCATGGTATAATACTGAATTTTACCTGAAACATACAAACAGAAAGATAAATTTCTCTGTTTAGTTCTTTCTCAATTTTAACTTCAACACAGAGAAAAGTAATCGGTTCTCTGCTCATAATTTAAGAAATTCCATGCATGCATACCCTCGTTCCAATCACGAAGAATGATTCTTGCAGTAGTAGCAACGTCAAATTTTCCACTTTTCGTGAGCTTGCCCTCAGCTTCAGCTACCTTCAGCAGAAAGTCGTCAACATCACCTACATTGAAACTGCGAATTTTGTACAGAGTTACCAGCTGCTTAGGCAGACAGAGCTTTAGAATTTCCTTCACTGCGTTGTCCAAGTTAAAAGAAAAGAAATAAGTCTTTCAATTTACTTAACAAGAGTTAGTACAACTTAAATCAGGATTTTCCATAAATAAAATAAATGTATCATGCAAACTTCTAAGTGTTTTGGAAATTAGAATTCTCATTACTGAATAAAACATTAATTTATATCTAAAACAAGATAACAGGAAACATAATCCAACAACCCGCACATAGAAAAATCCAACGTTCTACTACATCACCTATCAGTTGTTCTTTTAAAACCTAACAGAACTCCATTTTATAACTAGGATAAGTGACAAGATTTAATGAAAAGGTGCTATTATCACCGACATCTTGAGAATGGTTAGATCAAACCACACACAACCATATAGTAAAATACAATGTACACACCCAGCAACCCACGGACTTACCTCATTCACACCATCATTGTTAACACAGAACTAAAGGGAAGTTGTAAAGAGGGAACGATTCTGAAAATAATTGAATTTATAATTGAAAGTCATTCTATTTGAGAAAATGGAGTAAAAGGGGACAAGAAATTTACACAAAAAAACAAGATGTTAAATAAAAATGTACAATGGACCAATAGCACTTATGCTTAAAAATAGACATAACATAACACGTTTAAAGACAAAAAACACCCTTATATATATAGCCACTAGTCAAACCAAATGCACCAAAAAATAGCAAATACTTCAAACTTTTGTAGAATTGAATAGAATTTCTTCAATGTCACAACTTCATTTTCTTTTACTATTTTTTCATGTAAAATACCTATAAATCTTCTACCATTCATTTCGAACTGAATTAATGCAAATAAACACCTGAATAACCACATAATAAGAGGAGGGGGGAATGACTTGGTATACCTGGGCTAATAATGTAAGACCCGAGAAAATTAAATAGTTATTTAAATAATTATTTAATTATGGCGGGTAATAGAAACATTTAAAGCAATTAATGTGAGGAACTATGACGTGGAAAGGTGCTAGCTCATGTGGTTGAGAGTGCTTTCTTGTGTGTGAGGACTTGGGTTCGAGTCCTATGTGTGCCACTTGGGTGTTATTTAAATTATGCATTTTTGTGTGTTTATATATTGAATGCATGGGGTGATGATAAATTCCTAGAATTGTAGGAGTTATCATGAAATCTGGATTGGTTGAATGGTTTGGCCTTGGTTTGGTATGTGCATGAGTGTGGGTTCAAATCTTGTTGAGAACTAAATAATTTCTTTTTGCCAAGAAGGCAGCCGTGAGTGCTGGGTGGAATGAATTAGAGTGAGAAAGGATAATTAAGGGATTAAGGGTCTGAGACAGGGGAGTGCATACGGAATCACAGACTTCTGGGCGATTGGCACGAATTGTAGAGGAGAATTGGAGTGGGAAACCATTGTGGAAGAGTGAGGCAAGAGCAAGGGTGAGTTTGAATTAAAAGTCACGTGCAATCCGTGTTTGGAGCGAGGATCAGAGGTTAGGGGAGCTGGAACCAAATCTTTTATTTCTTGTTTTTATTTGTATGAAATGTATGAGAATTTGAATGCATGTACTATGCTATTTCATGTATTTTCGTATTTTCTGCAATTTTCCAGAAATCGCCTGGCGGGTGATGAATCACCACCAGGCGACTCATCTTATTTCTGGGTAATTGGGGGTTCTGGAGACGGAACCGCCTGGCGGCACGGGCTTAACCGCCAGGCGGTGCATGTTAGAGTACCCAGTTTTCTGGGTTTTATGAAGGGCCTAGCGGTGACGAATACCCGCTAGGCGACGCGAGCCACTTTTGGCTCGATTTTGATGTTTCACAG
>Ga0214544_1012578_pt1 | contig 10905 bp, 9 predicted proteins | sample CNSS3metaG_FD_160074 | JGI IMG/M metagenome (GOLD analysis project Ga0214544, IMG submission 160074) | Root nodule microbial communities from cowpea collected in UCLA plant growth center, Los Angeles, California, USA - CNSS3 | ecosystem: Host-associated > Plants > Roots > Nodule | place: USA...
TTTACACACACCTATTTAATTAAAATATTTTTACCTAATATATACATATATATATATATATATAATATTTGTTTTGTTTTATTCTTATTGTTATTTTCAATAAGTAAAATTACATCATGATAAAATATATTTTTAATGTTTAAAATGCATTTAGATAAAATATGAAACATTAGTAAAAATATAAGATTTTCTAATTGCTTTATTTAAAATAAATAATACAGTTTATTATAAAAAAGGGATGTTACACAAGGACCACAAAATCAGTTGGAAAGATAAATTTATCCACCTTTACTAAGACGTCCTCCACTACTCCATATGGATAAGTCACTAAACGGTTCGCCAATTGGAGAGTTATCATAGTAGGCTTCACTTCTCCAATACCTAACCTTTTAAAAATGGATAAAGGCATCAAATTGATGCTTGCTCCAAGATCACACAATGCCTTGCTCACCATTATATTTCCAATCTCACATGGAATCACAAAGCTTCCTGGATCCTTCAACTTGGGAGGTAACTTTTGTTTAATTATTGCACTACACTCTACTGTGAGCATTATGGTATCATCTTCTTGAAGCTTCTTTTTCTTAGACAATAAGTCCTTCATAAATCTAGCATAACTTGGCATTTTCTCCAATGCCTCCGCAAATGGAATATTAATGTGGAGCTTCTTAAAGACATCAAGAAATCTTGCAAATTGTTTATCTTGATCTTTCTTCTTCAACCTTTGAGGGAATGGAATAGTAGGAACATATTCTCTCATTTTGCCTTTTTCACTCTCTTCATTTTTTTCTTCCTCACTCTTCTCCTCACAATTTTTCTTCTCATTTTTTTCACTCTCTTTTACAATCTCCTCTCCTCGTGCATTTTTCTCATAACTCACATCACTCTTTTTCTCATTTTCTATCAACCTCTCACTCGTCAATTGAATTGCCTTACATTGTTCCTTTGGGTTTGGAATGGTGTCACTGGGAATGTTCCAGGAGGCCTCTTCGAAATTTGTCATGAAAGTTGACCAATTTGATTCTCCAACTTTCGGATTGAAGCTTCCTAGTTCTTGAGATTAGTCCTTGTCTCATTCATGAAATTAGAAGTTTGCTCCACAAATGTTGAGGTTTGCACCGTTAATTTCTCCACAGCACTCTCCAAAGTAGACATCTTGTTTCCTTGGTTACTAGATTGTGCTTGATAATTATAAGGAGGCCTTGGTTGATTGGATTGATTCGAACCACTCCAAGGTTTATTTGGTGGGCTCCTCCAATTTGAAAAATTATTAGCAAACTGATTTTGTTGTTGGCCCATTGCATTCATCTGCGCCTCTTGTTTAGTTACTTGACACTCGCCATTTTGATGCATTCCTCCACAAAAATCACATAGTAGAAACGTTGTATTAACTGATTTTGCTTGCATATTCCCCAACTTCTGCGTTAACTCAGTAATTTGTTGTGTTAACAACTTGTTTTGGGCATGGATAGCATCCAAGGTATTAACCTCCAACACTCCAGCTTTTCTATTTTGTCAGTCAAACTGCATATTCACTGTATTACTTGCCATTAAATCCACAGTCTCCACAGCTTCCTCAGGTGTTTTCAGATTAAACGATCCTCCACTTACCGCATCAAGAATTGCTTTAAAAGATGGTACAAGATCATTATAGAATATTTGGACTTGCAACCAATCTGGTAAAGCATGATGTGGGCATTTCCTCAATAGCTCCCTATACCTTCCCAAGCCTCGTACAACGATTCAGTTTCTTGTTGCACAAAAGTAGTGATTTCATTCCTCATTCTCGCTGACTTGGATGGAGGAAAGTATTTGGTTACAAATTTTGTAGCCATATCTTCCCATGTACAAATACTACCTTGAGGTTGTGTATGAAGCCAACTTTTAGCTTTATCCCGTAATGAGAAAGGAAAAAGCCTCAAGCGGATTGCATCATCTGAAACTCCATTAATCTTCAAAGTGTCACAAATTGCCAAAAAATTCTCCAGATGAGAATTAGGATCCTCTGGATCTGCACCTCCAAATTGATTCTGCTGGATGACTTGTAATAGTGCAGGCTTGATTTCAAAATTGTTGGCTTGAATAGGAGGTCTCACGATGCTCCCTTGGTAATTATTTGTATTTGGCATCGAGTAGTCAAGCAGAGTCCTCTTCATAGGTTGTTCTTTTGTCATTGTTGATATGTGCTCCTTCTTATCAATTGATGGCCCTGCTTTTCTTTCTTGCTTCTTCTTTCTTGCGATACTCCTATTATGTCTAGCAGTACGTTCAATTTCTGGGTCAAAAAGCAAGATTTTTTCTACAACTGTACCTCGCATAAACAACTTAAAGACACAAGATTCTAACAACAAAAATTGCGTGAAAACAAATTAACAACAAACAAGATAATTAAAATAGAAAAAACAAAAAAAAATTGAAAACACAAACAATTTTAACTAACTAAAAATTAAAACTTAAATCTCAAGCAAATTATATCACTAATATCAATAGAAAAATCAATCCCCGGCAATGGCTCCAAAAACTTGATGAACATTTGGCAAGTGAACCAATTGTTAACGTAGTAATAAAATATCGTCCTCTGGGATTGATTTGTTGAATACTGGATTCCTAATTTACATAATTTTGAGCAAATGCGAATTAATATAATTGCAAGCATAAAATTTATAACAAAAACTTTAATCAAGAGAAGAATCGTTAGAGGATTGATTTCGTACTTTTTCTTATAAAATTCTACTCCTTTTCAATTAATGCAAGTAATGTAATCATCCACTTCAATTAAAGACACAAGATTCTAACAACAAAAATCGCGTGCAAAACAAATTAACAACAAACAAGATAATTAAAATAGAAAAAAAAACTGAAAACACAAACAATTTTAACTAACTAAAAATTAAAACTTAAATCTCAAGCAAATTATATCACTAATATCAACAGAAAAATCAATCCTCGGCAACAGCGCAAAAAACTTGATGAACGTTTGGCAAGTGAACCAATTGTTAACGTAGTAATAAAATATCATCTTGTGGGAACCATACAGTCTCTGGAGGACTTATTGAGAACATGTGTTCTGGATCACCTCGGGACTTGGAGTGATGTGCTACCACTAGTGGAGTTCACTTATAATAACAGCTACCATTCCAGCATCGGGATGGCACCGTACGAGGCCTTGTATGGCAGGAGGTGTCGAACACCTTTGTGTTGGCAGCAGGATGGGGAAGCTGTGGTACTTGGTCCAGAGTTCTTACAACAGACCACTGAGAAGGTAAGGGTAATACAAGAACGGATGCGTGCAACTCAGAGTCGGCAGAAATCCTACGCAGATAAGAGGAGGAGGCCACTCGAGTTTGAGGCTGGTGACCACGTATTTCTCAGAGTTACACCTACAGCAGGTATTGGGAGAGCATTGAAGTCGAGGAAGTTGACCCCTCGATTCATCGGTCCATATCAGATTACGAGGCGAATTGGACCGGTGGCGTATGAGATTGCATTGCCACCTCACTTGGGAAACCTGCACAATGTTTTCCACGTATGACAGTTGCGGAAGTACGTGGCGGATCCTACTCATGTACTGGAGCAGGATGATGTTCAGGTGCGTGAGAACCTGACTCTTGGAGTTGGACCGGTGAGGATTCTAGATTCTCAAGTCAAACAGCTCAGAGGGAAGGAGATTCAAACTGTGAAGGTTCTCTGGGACGAGGCAACCCAAGAGATGACTTGGGAGATGAAAGATCTCATGAGGAAGTCCTATCATCACCTCTTTACTAGTAAGTTCTATTTTCGAGGACGAAAACTTTTAAAGGTGGGGGAATTGTAAGACCCGTGAAAATTAATTAATTAAATAATTAATTAATTAATAAATGCGGGGAGAAGACACCTTTATGGCATTAATTGTTGTTTAATGTGACGTGGAAAAGTACTAGCTCAAGTGGTTGAGAGTACTTTGGTTGTGTGAGAGGACTTGGGTTCGAGTCTTAAGTATGCCAATTATGTGTGATTGTTTTGTTATTGATTTTTAAGGATATGTATGAGTATGTGATTGGTATTGTAAGCTATTGTTGATTTGTGATTATCACCAAATGTGATTTGGTATAGTGGTTGTACTTTGGCCTTGTGAGTGGAAGGTCATGGGTTCAAACCTTGGTGGGCAAAGAATAAGCTTTATTTTTGCTAACTAATAGTTGTGGTATGAATGTGAATGGGTAAAGAAAAGCCTAGCAGAATGGGGCAGCCAAGGGGGCTGGGAATTTATCAAATAAGTAACATTGAAGAGAAATTAAAAGCCCAAACCCGTTTTATTTTTAAAACCTACTTGAAAGGCACCTATAAAAGCCAAGGTTTAAGAAAAAGGAAGGGTTTTGGCAATTGTGGGGAGCTGCTGCAGAGAGAGCACGAAATTGAGGTTGAGAGGTGAGGTTTGGGTGCGAAAAAGGGGCTGAACTAAGAGGGAGTCTGTGGCACGTCATAGGCAAACCAAGGAAATCCCATTTTCTTCCAATTTCAATCAAACTGTCAGGTTAGGGGAGCTGAACCCAAAAGTTCATGTTGTTGTGCGTGTTGTTATGATTTTTGAGTTCCAATTGGTTCATGTTTGATTGGGAAAATTTCGTGCCTGGTGTGCTGTGATTGGAAATTGGAGTATTTAAATTTGTGTGTATGATTATCTATGGATAATGTGTTGAGGGAGGAGGGTTTTGATATTTCAGGTTGTTGATGGTTGTATGTTCGAATGTGGTTGTCAATATGGGTGAAAAGCAAGGTTTTGGGTGCTAATTGGCCATTACAATTACATTAGTATCGATTACATGTTTGGTGGTATATTGTTGGGTGTGTGTTTATGCGAGTTTCTATGTTCCTTGTGCTTGTGAGTGTGTGTTTTGGTTGTTTGTCATAAGAATAGATTGTATATGCATGTGGTGTGATGTTTGGGCTTGAAGGACTAAGTCCAATAGAGGTCTGGGATGTGCTCGGTGGTTGGACACATGATGGGCATGGAACTGGTTGAGTTCCCATCGACTACTAATGGGTGAGGAGTCCTTAGTATGGTGATTGCATGTGTCGGGCGCACGATGGGCAAGGAACTGTGATGTTCCCGTCGGCTGATTATCAAGTAATATTCCTTAGGGATGTTACAATTGGTATCAGAGCAAAAGTTTTGAAAATATTTTTAAAATATTTTGGGGCTAGTGGGGAGTGAGCTTATCGATGTGCTTGTTGTGATATGTGGTGTGTTCAATGTGAAAAGTGTGTGGTTTTGTTTGACTAAACGACTGATTTTTAACAGTTGTAATGTGGCGTATCCAGGCTATGGCTGCTAACAGGAGGAGGAGGAGTAGTGGCGCTGATGACATCGCAGAGGCGATTCACCGCATGGTGGATGCGATGCAGCCACCCGTAGCAGCGCAGCCTAGGACGGCGATTGCACTAGTCAGGGTGCCGATAGTGGAAGATTTCTTGCGCCACAAGCCAGCTGAGTTCACTGGCAAGGCTTCCCCCGATGAAGCGGATGCATGGCTCCGCAAGTGTGAGAAAATCTTCAAAGTGATGAACTGCGAAGATGAACAGAAACTGTTGTTTGCTGCGTACCTGCTGAATGGGGATGCAGAATACTGGTGGGCTGACATGCAACAACAGATGGAGAATAGTGAAGCAAACTCCACAGGTCGTGGAAAATCCACCAGGCACTTGTGGAACAAACTGTTTTGAAACTCGCATCTTTGAAGCCAAATCCACAAGTCGTGGAAAATTCCACCAGGCACTTGTGGAACATGCTATTTTGTGTCTAACTTACCCCCTTCAGACCTGTTTACACCAACAACACACCAATCCAAATGTATGATCCGAAACTAGATAAATCATGGGATGAAATGAGTCTAATAATGCATAAATGAATAAAAATGCCCTAAACTAATGCATGAATATACCTATATATGATGTGCTCATCAACACACATAACACTTTCAAACAGTAATATTCATGCGTGAAAACTTGATCTCAAAATCATAACTAGAAACAGATCCACACTTGCAATGCAGTGGAAGATTCGATTGGGTTCAAATTTCTCTCGTTTCAGTGGGGAATTTCTGTTTCTCATTGGTTTAGGCAACCCGACGAGGTGGAAAACCTAATATAGGGTTTGTTGTTGAGCTAAGACGAAAGGGGGGAAAATCAACCACTCTCATTTATCCAAGCTAGTTTGTACAAACAAGGGTTTGCCTATATATAAGGAAGGCAACCGTGAAAGTTTAAACAAAAGAGAAGGAACTAATAGCAGGACTACCATGTACAATGAACCCTAAGGGAAAATGGGTGAGTGGAAGGAACCCTAGCAAAGATGTTAAACCCTAACAGTTAGGGGGCGTGTTCCTTGTGTGGAAAACACTGACGGGTGAAAGCAACGCAAAAACCAGAAACGGTAGGATGAAGAATGCGTGAGGAAAACCCTAGTAGAGGTGATCACGCATGATGAAAGTGTTGGCTTCCTGGTTCACAAATGGCCCTCAATCTCACGGTTGGAGACTCTGTTGGACCCATAATATTTATGGCTGCAGATTAGGCCTAAGCCCAATGACATCCAACATTGAAAGCGCATGTGTGCATGACGCATTGGCAGTTGGCAGAAACATCCTTAAATTCGACATGCGATAACGTTGGTAGCAACTTCTAAATAGGGTTTCTTGACATAAATGACGTGATTTGGGTCGTTGGCAAATGGTCGTATGAAAATGTGGGCTGCATTTAAAAGGGGGCCAATTATTAAGCTAAAAATAACATGTATTTATTTAAAACAAATAAAAGGAATGAGCCTAGCCAATGGCCCAAACTATGAGCCTTGTTGGGATCACATCAGAAGGTAGTATGAACTACTTTCAATGGAAGAACCAATAACAAAGTTGAGTTTAGTGGAGAAGATCTTGCATACCCTTTCAACGAAACTTGACTACATTGTGTTGAGAATTGCAATGATCGTTAAAAACACATGAGTTGAAGCTGCTATCACGTAACTCAGAGAAGGTTAGTGAAAGACAGGCAAAAGATGAATTTTGATGATGTGAAGCACAAAGTCATATAAATGTCTTTGCAAATTAACCACTTTATTCAAATTTTATTCAATCCGTTGAAATAGAATAAAACATAAGATGATACAATATTAGAGCTCATTTCAAGAATTAAATATATTAATTTAATGAATTAAATAATATTTTATAAAGTAATATCATATTAGACTTCATTTATTTTGTTAAATATTAAATATGAACATTTTATATATATATATATATATATATATATACTAATAAATAATAAATATGAAATATTTTGTTATATATTAAATATTTTATGGTTTGTTTTCAACCTAAAAAAATCAAACTGAAGACAAAGCATCTGTATTAAAAAACATAAATTGTACTACAAATTTTTTTTGTTTGGAAATAGGTTGAAATGTAAAACTTCATTGCGTTTATTAGGTCAACTATTTTACAGTACTACAAAAAAATATAATTTTAGTTGGGATTTTTTACTTGGAGGTATAATAACCTCTAGTAAAAAATGGTATACTTGGGGTTTTAAAAACCCTCGGTAAATACTAGGGGTTTTTAAAAGAACCCTCGTTAAGTACTTGGGATTTTTCAAGAAATCCCCGTAAAGTGTAAATCCTAATTTAATGTTTAATAGACAAACCTCTTTCAATACATACGTTAACCTAGAGGAAATCGAAACTCTGCCTCCACTACCATGGTAACCGAGAAGAAATCGAAACAGAATCATACACTTGCCTCCACCGATCTTCTCCACTGCTCTTCTTCATCATTTTATTCTCCACTGTTCTTCTCCACCGTTCTTCTTGTCTCAATTTTTGAAGTTTAAGGTAACGAAGATCGATCTCCCTCCTTCCAATATCATCTCTCTATTTCGTCTCCCTACATTTTATCAATCTCCTTATTTCGATTTCGATTTCATCTCCATATTTCGTCAATTTCTTCAATTTCGATTTCGATTTCGTTTGTTTTGATTCTGTTTTCCTTCGTCGATAATTGCGATTCTGTTTCCCTAACTCAATGCTTATTTTCCATAGTGCCATAGCCACTGCAGTGTGATGCAACATCCACGACAGCCACAACAATCATCGTGATTGCTACTTCTGTTCAAGTGCTTCATATCAAATTTTTCTCTTTGGTTGGATACTTCCTGTTCTTTTTCTTCCCTTGTTTCTTCTTAATTCTCACGATTTGCACAACCAATTATATAGCATAATTATATTGAGGAAGGAATAAGCAAGATAAAAGTCACACGTAACATTCGAAAATTGAAAATCTGTGAGTGTGAGAAAAAAAAGGTAACTAATAAAGGGATTGCGAAAGGAAGGAATCTCAAATGGTCTCAAATCAATTCACACATGATAACAACAATAAATCACTCGTATTAAACAAACACTTTGTTTTAAATTAACTTTACTTTTACACAACAGAGAGTAACCAACTTCAGTAGTATAGTTGTCAAAATTATGTAGAAAAGAAGAGTGAAAAGATTGAATGATTGAAAGAGAGGGAAAGTGAAAGAAAATTATTGAATAAGAATATTGTTTTGCTTTATCGTATTCACATTGATATCATAAACAATGTTGTAAGTGTAGCTAAGATTTAGGTTCTCAGCCACAAAACAGAATTGCTACTATTGACGAACAGTGAATTTGATATCATATATTTTTTCTTTAATTTTATAGGAAAAAGAGTGTGGCCACAAGGTTAGTAGAAGAGAGGTATGGATAGCAACACATAAACATGATAATGGAGCCTTTATGAGTGATGAAGCGAGGGAAATCAGTGTAAGTTCAATTCTAATAAAGTCTATAATTGTCAACCATACTTTGTGTTATTTTAATTAGTTTCTTCTTATGTTCTTTGTAGGAAAAAATTCAAGTATATGAATCAACATCATCATCATCTATATCAAAAGAAATATCAAGTACTAATTCCTTAGCTTTTGCTTTCGGAAGCCAAGAACACTGTGGACGTGTTAGGGGTTTGGGTTTGGGTCCTTGCCCATCTAAAGTGTTTGGCTCCAAGGATCATTCATATATTGAAACATCTTCAAGTTATCCTTCTAATGCTCAGTTACAAAATCAGGTTAATTTTTTAGTTTCATGATGCATTACTTTTATCAAATTTGACGTTTGAATATATTTAAAGTAATATGTTATGTAAATCAAGATTGTCAAAAGAGCTCCATTTTTTTTCTTCAAAAGTAGAAAATAAGAGTTATTTTCTCTATTTTGATTAATTTTGTATTTTTAAATAGGTCTCTACATTGACATCTCAACTCAATGAAATGAAGGCAATGGTTAATTTTTTGGTACAAAATTATCAAGGAGAGTTGCCTCGTGATTTTACTATGCATCATGCACCAACGGTATTATTTAAATCTTGATTAAATTAATATATGTTTGATATTATTATTTGGAAAGTTATTAATTATCATTATTTTTTATATGTTAGGTATCTGATCAAGGAAGTGTTCCTAACGAAGAAACAAATGATCAACATCCAACACCGCATTAGATGATATTTTTCGTTTAATTTTGGAATTTGTCAACAAATATGATTCTAGGAAACTTTTGGTTAATTTTGATTTATTGTAGGTAGATAGTGCACTGCTTATTATGTCACTGTCATTCAAATGCTACCTCTCCAACACTTATTATGTTAAGAGCATTATGACTGCTAGTCCACTATTGGTACCATTTGAATGAATATTTGTATTGGTACCATTTCAGTGAATATTTGTATTGATTGCTTATTTTGAAGTGGCCTTGAAGGTTTTGTTTATTTGTATTGATTGGTACCAAAATGTTAAGTAATAAATAGGAAATTCTATAGAATAAGGTTCTTTTCGTACTCAAATAATTAACTAAACAAATCAATTATCAAGAAAGTACAACTTTAGCCTTATAGCAATGTCATAATAATATGAGCACTAACTTTTTGGTATTAACATGGGTTTTTGAGGAATTAACAGGGGTTTTCGAAACTCCAGACATTACTGGGGTTTTCGGAACCCCATGCATTACTGGAGTTTTCGGAACCCCACACATTACGGGGGGTTTTCAGAACCCCAGACATTAATGGGAGTTTTCAGAACCCCAAGCATTAACAAGGATTTTCGAAACCCCAGGTATTAATGGGGGGTTTTTGAAACCCCAGGTATTAACGAGGGTTTTCGAAACCCTCGGTCCCCCAGTAATCCATTAGCCACGCTTGCTCTTCCGGACGCTTGTTCTTTCGAGAAAATTTCAAACCCCTGGTAAAACTATTAGTGGGGGTTAAAATCCCTAGAAACACCAAAACAATTATTTTTGTAGTGAGTTTATATTTTATTTAACTAAATATTTAATATATTCTCATATATTTATTTAAACTATTAAATATTAAATGCATATATCAAATATTTATAATTTATAATTTAATATATATTTACAATAAAAGATTGAAGAAGAGTATACTTTTTAAAATTTGGAAAGCTTACTGGAAATACACTGAAATTAATAAATGGATTGGGCTGTAACTGATATATGTATTTTGGAAAGCTTACTGGAAATACACTGAAAAAACAATGTTTCATGGGAAGACCTGAGAACATTACCATGCTTCTAAGTTGGGACTGTGTTTACATTTATTTAAACTCATAATTTTTTTATTTACAATAGAACATTAAGCTACGATATTTTTTTATACATTTATAATTTACAGTAAATCTTAAAAATAATCTCATGCAGGGTAAGAAAAACTAGTTGTTAAAAATAATAATTCACGTACTCATAAACATTTAAATAAATACGGTGTGTGCATATCAGAGAGTGTGAGTAAAATTACCAGAGAGGCATCGTCGGACTTGTCCCGAAACTTTTTATTT
>Ga0214544_1012580_pt1 | contig 10903 bp, 3 predicted proteins | sample CNSS3metaG_FD_160074 | JGI IMG/M metagenome (GOLD analysis project Ga0214544, IMG submission 160074) | Root nodule microbial communities from cowpea collected in UCLA plant growth center, Los Angeles, California, USA - CNSS3 | ecosystem: Host-associated > Plants > Roots > Nodule | place: USA...
ATTGACCTATTTACTATTATTGTGTTTACAATCTTCCGTGTCATTTTCTTTGCATATCAAAACCCCCCTATTTTTATAGTTGCTAGTTTTAATTGCATTTTTAAGAATCAAATATTTGAGATCAATTTCGTATTCGTTGTGAGACGACTCAGGGTTATCTTAACCCTAACTATTTTGTTCACTACTAACTGCCAATACTGAAGTTGCTAAAGTAGTGGTAATTTGATTGCCTAACGACAGCGATATCAGTCCGTGAGTGATTCGATGGATGTGATAGATTAAAAATTATATTTAAATCAAGAAAAAACAAGGTTACAAATTTTCCTTTATTTTAAATATGATTAAAATTGTCATTATAAAAGTCTGATTTGTTGTAGAAAAAAAATAATATGTATGAATGAAAATAAAATAATGTATTAAAAAAATATTTATAAAATAATGTATTAAAAAATTTTATAATTAATAACTACTTTTTTAACCTTCTTTTATAACAATTTAAAAATTTTCGTTATTAATTATTTTTGTAAAAATAATTTCAAAAGCAATATTTTTACATCATTATCATGATTAAGGTGAAAAATAAATAAAGAACATAATTTTAATCTTGATATCACCCTCAAATCATTGCATCACAAAGAGGATTGTAAAATAGAGGAATTTTCATCTTCCTTCACCTCTCTCTCTGTCAAAGTTGATGGGAAGGAGAGGGTGATGATGAAATCAAGTGGATTAGAGTGTGAAGCTTGTCTTTTTCACTTCAAGGGGATTAAAGGTGAAAGAGGTTGGATTTAAAGTAAAGTTTGATAAAGTGTGTGAGTGATTTGATGGATATGATAGATTATAAATTATATTTAAATCAAGGAAAAACAAGAATACCAAATTGTCCTTTATTTTAAATATGATTAGAAATTACCATTATATAATTCGATTTCTTGTAGAAAAAAATATTAATATGCACAAATGAAAATAACATATTACATTAAAACAATATTTATAAAATAATTTAATAAAAAATTTTAAAATTAATAATTACTTTTTAAATCTTATTTTATAACAATTTTCAAATTTTCGTTATGAATTATTACTGTGAAAATAATTTCAAAACCCAAATTTTTATATCATTTTCATAATTAAGTTGAAAACTAAATTGCGGATATAATTGTAATCTTGTTATCACCCTCAAATCATTGCATAACAAATATGACTCAAAAATCAAGGAATTTCTATCTTCCTTCCCATCACTCACTGCCGAGGTTGATTGGAGGGATAGGGGATCATGAATTCAAGTGGATTAGAGTGTGAAGTTTGTGTTGTTACTTTAAGTGGATTAAATGTCAAAGAGGGTGGATTTAGAGTAAAATTTGTTAAAGGTTGTGAGTGATTTAATGGATGTGATAGGTTAAAAATTATATTTAAATCAAGGAAAAACAAGATTACCTAATTACCCTTTATTTTAAAAATTATTAAAAATTATCATTGTATAACTTTGATTTGTGTAGAAAAATTATTAATATGTATAAATGAATATAAAATAGTTTATTAAAAAAATATTTATAAAATAATGTAATAAAAAAATTTTAAAATTAATAATTACTTTTTAAATTTTATTTTATAACAATTTTAAAATTTTCGTTATGAATTATTATTTTGAAAATAATTTCAAAAGCCAAATTTTTATATCATTTTCATAATTAAGCTTAAAAATGAATTGTGGATATAATTGTAATCTTGATATCACCCTCAAATCATTGCATAACAGATATGACTCAAAAATCGAGGAATTTTCATGTAGATGATGAATTCAAGTGGATTAGAGTGTGAAGTTTGTGTTGTTACTTTAACTGGATTAAAGGTGAAAGAGGGTGGATTTAGAGTAAAGTTTGATAAGGTTTGTGAGTGATTTGATGGATCTGATAGATTAGAAATTATATTTAAATCAAGAAAAAACAAGATTACCAACTTGTCCTTTATTTTAAATATGATTAGAAATTATCATTATATAATTTGATTTGTTGTAGAAAAAATATTAATATGCACAAATGAAAATAACATATTTCATTAAAACAATATTTATAAAATAATGTAATAAAAAATTTTAAAATTAATAATTACTTTTTAAATCTTATTTTATAACAATTTTAAAATTTTTGTTATGAATTATTATTGTAAAAATAATTTCAAAAGCCAAATTTTTATATCATTTTCATAATAAAGCTTAAAAATAAATTGCGGATATAATTGTAATCTTGATATCACCCTCAAATCATTGCATAATAGATATGATTCAAAAATCGAGGAATTTCCATCTTCCTTCCCATCACTCACTGCCGAAGTTGATTGGGGGGAGAGGGATGATGAATTCAAGTGGATTAGAGTGTGAAGTTTGTGTTGTTACTTTAAGTGGATTAAAGGTCAAAGAGGGTGGATTTAGAGTAAAGTTTGTTAAAGTTTGTGAGTGATTTAATGGATGTGATAGGTTAAAAATTATATTTAAATCAAGGAAAAACAAGATTACCTAATTATCCTTTATTTTAAAAATTATTAAAAATTATCATTGTATAAGTTTGATTTGTGTAGAAATATTATTAATAAGTATAAATGAATATAAAATAGTTTATTAAAAAAATATTTATAAAATAATGTAATAAAGAATATTATATTTAATAATTACTTTTTAATCCTTATTTTATAACAATTTTCAAATTTTTGTTATTAATTATTTTTGTAAAAATAATTTCAAAAGCCATATTTTTTCATGATTTTTATAATTAAGCTGAAAAATAAATTGCGGACATAATTGTAATGTTGATATCACCTTCAAATCATTGCATAACAGAGATGATTGCAAAATAGAGGAATTTTCATCTTCCTTCACGTCTCTGTGTCAAAGTTGATGGGAAGGAGAGGGAGATGATTAATTCAAGTGGATTAGAGTGTGGAGCTTGTCTTTTTCACTTTAAGGGGATTAAAGGTGAAAGAGGCTGGATTTAGGGTAAAGTTTGATAAAGTTTGTGAGTGATTTGATGGATGTGATAGATTAGAAATTACATTTTAATCAAGGAAAAACAAGAATATCAAATTGTCCTTTATTTTAAATATGATTAGAAATTATCATTATATAATTTGATTTCTTGTAGAAAAAAAATATTAATATGCACAAATAACAATAACATATTACATTAAAACAATATTTATAAAATAATTTAATAAAAAATTTTAAAATTGATAATTACTTTTTAAATCTTATTTTATAACAATTTTAAAATTTTGGTTATGAATTATTATTGTGAAAATAATTTCAAAACCCAAATTTTTATATTATTTTCATAATTAAGTTGAAAAATAAATTGCGGATATAATTGTAATCTTGTTATCACCCTCAAATCATTGCATAAAAAATATGACTCAAAAATTGAGGAATTTCTATCTTCCTTCCCATCACTCATTACCGAGGTTGATTGGAGGGAGAGGGGATGATGAATTCAAGTGGATTAGAGTGTGAAGTTTGTGTTATTACTTTAAGTGGATTAAAGGTGAAAGAGGGTGGATTTAGAGTAAAGTTTGTTAAAGTTTGTGAGTGATTTGATGGATCTCATAGATTAGAAATTATATTTAAATCAAGGAAAAACAAGATTACCCACTTGTCCTTTATTTTAAATATTATTAGAAATTATCATTATATAATTTGATTTGTTGTAGAAAAAATATTAATATGCGCAAATAAAAATAACATATTTCATTAAAACAATATTTCTAAAATAATGTAATAAAAAATTTTAAAATTAATAATTACTTTTTAAATTTTAATTTATAACAATTTTCAAATTTTCGTTATGAATTATTATTGTAAGAATAATTTCAAAAGCCAAATTTTTATATCATTTTCATAATTAAGTTGAAAAATGAATTGTAGATATTATTGTAATCTTGATATCACCCTCAAATCATTGCATAACAGATCTGACTCAAAAATCGAGGAATTTCCATCTTCCTTCCCATCACTCTTTGCCGAGTTTGATTGGAGGGAGAGGGGATGATGAATTCAAGTGGATTAGAGTGTGAATTTGTGGTGTTACTTTAAGTGGATTAATGGTGAAAGATGGTGGATTTAGAGTAAAGTTTGTTAAAGTTTGTGAGTGATTTGATGGATGTGATAGGTGAAAAATTATATTTAAATCAGGGAAAAAAAGATTACCAAATTGTCCTTTATTTTAGAAATTATTAAAAATTATCATTGTATAAATTTGATTTGTGTTGAAAAATTATTAATATGTATAAATGAATATAAAATAGTTTATTAAAAAGATATTTATAAAATCATGTAATAAAGAATTTTATAATTAATAATTACCATTTAATCCTTATTTTATAACAATTTTCAAATTTTCGTTATTCATTATTTTTGTAAAAATAATTTCAAAAGCCATATTTTTACATCATTTTCATAATTAAGCTAAAAAATAAATTGCGGACATAAGTGTAATCTTGATATCACCTTCAAACCATTGCATAACAGAGATGATTGCAAAATAGAGGAATTTTCATCTTCTTTCACCTCTCTCTCCGTCAAAGTTGATGGGGAGGAGAGGGAGATGATGAATTCAAGTGGATTAGAGTGTGAAGCTTGTCTTTTTCACTTTAAGTGGATTAAAGGTGAAAGAGGTTGGATTTAGAGTAAAGTTTGATAAAGTTTGTGAGTGATTTGATGGATGTGATAGATTAGAAATTATATTTAAATCAAGGAAAAACAAGATTACCAAATTGTCTTTTATTTTAAATATTATTAGAAATTATCATTATATAATTTGATTTGTTGTACAAAAAAAATTAATATGCAAAAGTGAAAATAACATATTACATTAAAACAATATTTATAGAATAATCTAATAAAAAATTTTAAAATTAATAATTACTTTTCTAATCTTATTTTATAAGAATTTTAAAATTTTTGTTATGAATTATTATTGTAAAAATAATTTCGAATGCCAAATTTTTATATCATTTTCATAATTAAGCTGAAAAATAAATTGCGAATATAATTGTAATCTTGATATTACCCTCAAATCATTGCATAACAAAGATGACTGAAAAATAGTGGAATTTCCATCTTCCTTCCCCTCTCTCCGTCAAGGTTGGTTGGAAGGAGAGGGAGATGATCAATTCAAGTGGATTAGAGTGTGAATTTTGTGTTGTTCACTTTAAATAGATTAAAGATGAAAAAGGGTGGTTTTAGGGTAAACTTTGTGAGTGATTTGATGGTGCGATAGGGTAAACTTTGTTAAACTTTAGGGTAAAATATTATTATATAAGTTTGATTGATCGTAGAAAAAATATGAAAATGTATAAATGAAAGTAACATATTTTAATAAAAAAATATTTAAAAGATAATGTAATAAAAAAATTTATAATTAAAAATTACTTTTTAAACATTATTTTATACAATTTTCATATTTTCGTTATTTTTACATCATTTTCATAATTATGCTAAAAAATAAATTGCATACATTATTGTAATCTTGATATCACCCTCTAACCATTGCATAACATACATGATTGAAAAATAGAGGAATTTCCCTCTTCCTTCCCTCTCTCCCCCTCATCGTTGATTGGAGGGAGAGGGATAGGATGAATCCAAGTGGATTAGAGTGTAAAGCTTGTCTTGTTCACTTTAAAGGGATTAAAGGTGAAAGTGAGTGGATTTAGAGTAAAGTTTGTTGAAGTTTTTGAGTGATTTGATGGATGTGATAGATTAAAAATTATATTTAAATCATAATTTTTTTTTATCAAATTCTACTTTATTTTAAAAATAATTAAAAATTATCATTATATAAGTTTGAAATTTTTGAGTGATTTTGATGAAGGATTGACCCCAACCAAGGATGCAGGCACATGCTTAAGAAGACTAAGCATGTTTAGAAAGGAAGTTCACTAATCCTTCATCCCTTTCATTTGTGTTTGTTATTTTTGATTCCCTAAGTTGACTTAGTTGAATCAACTTTAGTTGACTTGTTGACCTTTGACTAGGTTTGACATGTTGAATATACTTGATTTTACTTAAGCCAACATGCTAATCTATGTTTATTTGCTTTGTAGGTTAATTAGGAGTAAGAAAGCAATGCTAGGTGGTGCATGGTGATTGGGGAGCATAAATCATGTGGAGGAGAGAGCAAAGCAAAGGCATAAAGCATAAAGTAAAAGGCATAAAACAAGTGTACCTATGTACCTTTGGTCTCCTTTGTTTTCTACACACTTTGCCCACTTTTTGGAGACATATGAGACATATTCTTTGTCTTCTTTTTGTGCTAGGACAAATTAGCCTTGCACACACCATAGTTAGCTCTTTTGTCTCTCATTTTTGTAACGTTATTTGACCTAGTTTCTAGAAGCTAGGGTTAGGTTTTTGTAGAGACATCCTTAGTTATATTTCATTTGCTTAGAGGCCCCTAAACTCTTCTATATAAGGGGTGCTCCTAGACATGTAAAAGGGTTGAACATTTTAAAGTAAAAACACTCTTATGTTTTAACCATTTGTGAGAGTTTCCTCCCTAGGGAGTGAATACTTTTAAGCCTTATCTTGCAAAGCAAGTGATGACACACATCCACCCATTTTCAAGGTTGTCATGGCTTCTAGCCTAGCCATGTAGTGGCGTGCTTCTCACATTTTTATCATTTCTTTCCTTCCATTATATGTTTTCTTCTTCCTTTAATTGTTCTTAGTTTTCTATGGTTTATGTGCTTTCCATTTCCTTTTTGTTTGAATCAATCCATCATCTTCTTGTTTTGAGCTTTGTGAAAGGAACCTTCACATCTAGATAGCATGCTATCTTAATGTCCAGTAGGGATTTCACTTAGTTTTCTTAATCGACTCACTCCATATTCAATAATCTTAAAAAGAAACAAGATAATCCTTCATCATTTGGTATCTAAAACCTGGGTTATCTTGAATATGGTGTTTTTCATGTGCTAACCTTGTCTTGTAGTAGGTATCTTTGTATGGTTCGAATCCACTTCCATTCCACACAAAAAACAGTGTTAGCAGAAAACTTGACCATTTTAAAACATTAAATTGCACCCGCTCATTGGTCCAAAAATTACATTTTTGGTGTCAAAAGAAAGCTCTTTGAGTCTAGTTTCCAGAAAAAAAAGGACCAACCCATTTGAAGTTCTGTGGAGAAAGTTATGATCAAATTAGTGAGCAAAGGTCAGATCTGCCAAGAATACGTGAATCAGCATTTTCAGGTTCTATTGTGGTAGTTTGGCTACGGTTTTTGCACCTCTTTAAGCTCCTAAATGTGGTTGGATAACATTCTCTGGATGCTTAGTCTTGAACCTCAAATCCATGAGTTTAAATGATAGCTACATGTTTGTGTCTTTGTGTATGTCATGTTGTCTTTAAATGTGCCTAACTTTTGTTACCCTTATAAAGGATGGAACAAGAGCTCATAAAAGGGAGGTGCAAATCCTCCCCCAAATCAAGTCAAGTTTCATCTACAAAGGCTTAAAGAATTTATGGTCAAATTCCCTCCAAGGAGGGGAGGATGATGAAGGATTGACCCCAACCAAGGATGGAGGCACATGCTTAAGAAGACTAAGCATGTTTAGAAAGGAAGTTCACTAATCCTTCATCCCTTTCATTTGTGTTTATTATTTTTGATTCCCTAAGTTGAGTTAGTTGAATCAACTTTTGTTGACTTGTTGACCTTTGACTAGGTTTGACTTGTTGATAATAGTTGACTTTACTTAAGCCAACATGCTAATCTATGTTTATTTGCTTTGTAGGTTAATTAGGAGTAAGAAAGCAATGCTAGGTGGTTGATGAAGGATTGACCCCAACCAAGGATGGAGGCACATGCTTAAGAAGACTAAGTGTAACATCCCTAAAAGATATTACCTAAAAAAAATATTTAACGATATAAAAAGAAGCTTGAAAGTCGCAGCTTTATTAATTTCCCGCCACGGGAATAAATCAAAGTATAATGTTCAATACGTCAATCATTTAATAATTATAAATAATTCCAAAAGTAATTACATGTTCCAACAAAAGTTTAAAACATCGTAAATCCCTAGCTCTAATTCCCAGCTAGTCCCTCTCTCCATCTCGAGTGTTAGCAGCATTACCTGTATCATCAACTGCTCCCGTGTAAAATTACACGATCATCGTCAAACACAGACAGAAAGGGTGAGCTCGACAATAAATATAAAATCACATAAAATTAAATAATAGAAACCACCCACTCTTATTATCATAATTATATCTTGGTTACATTCTCAACATACCCCAAGGTTTTTCAACCACTAGCATACAACAAAGTTAGTCATGGACTCAGGATTCCTGATGCTCACACGAACCTGCCCGCTCGTGGTCCTGCCTCTACGAACCTCCCCACTCGTAGTCCTACTCTACGGACCTACCCGCCCGTAGTCCAACACATGTGATTCATAAGCTACGTACCTCCCCGCACGCAGCATCTCTCAACTGTGAGCACTGAACATACGAACCTACCTCGCTCGTATCCCCACAGGAGAGTAATCGAGTATGAACCTCCTCGCTCATACCATCACATGTTATCCACCATCAATGAACCTACCCGCTCATGGCACAACATCTCCTGATCCACGTTTCATCAAAGCGTACAACCAATACACACAAACTGCACTAAATTCGCTTGGGCTAGAAGCCTTAGCTTAAGCGATCAGGCCTGTCTCGCTTAGGCTAAGCTTCCTCGCTTGAGCGAGCGTGCTGCCAGGGTTCACGTGCAAAGGCTCGCTTAGGCGAGATGGCCTCGCCTGGGCGAAATCTCTGCTTCGCTCAACACAAAACACTCACCTAGGCGACGAAATATTAGAACACACCCTCCTTAGTTGTGATTTCTCACTCAAGCGAGTACCTCTCGCCTGAGCGAGGTACTCTGTCGCTCAAAACATGGGTTCCTCGCCTGAGCGAGATGTGTAGACACACCCCAAAACTTCGTTTCTGCTATTCTCGCCTAGGCGAGCCTAGTTAGCTCGAGCGGGAATAGCAAATATTCTCCCTGTCATGCGCGCAGAAACCTACACCCAAAAGCCCTAAAACCCCATTAAACTATGTCCAACAATACATCATATGATTCAACATTTTGTGCATGAATTGAACATCAAATTGGTCACTCTAATTGTGAAAACAGACCCTCAACACAACAGTACAGTAAATTCCCATAATTCCCATACAATGCATACAAATTGACCAAACCCGCATAGCAACCATTTCACCACTGATTCATACCATAAGAAGCACAAAAATTCATGATCAAACCGAGTCATACATACAATCTCAGAGTATACGAAATTCACAAACAGAAAAACACACAAAGGAACTCCCCTAACCTGGAAATCCTTGCTTCTAGTGGTTGCTCAACTTTGGCTTTGTGGTACCCAAAACCTTTTCTTTTCTCTCCCAAAATAAAATGCAGTTTTACTCACAATTCCCAACTCACCTTTTTCCCTCAAGTTCGTGCTCCTTCCCTCTCTCACGATTTTCAGTCTCCAAAACCCTCTAATTGCTTTGTTTTTACCCTTTTATATGACCCCTAATTGTGTATAATAAAAAGAAAACGAAAATTAGACTTAGTGATTGTTTGATTACTACTCAAGGCCCATTACTTAGTGACTTTTCAACCCCTCTTGGCTGCTCTTTCTGCTAGGGTTTTCTATGCCCTTTCACATGCAACCCACAATGATATTTAGCAAAAATAAAGGGATTAATTTCGTTTTAAATAGGATTTGAACACACACCCTTGAAATTCCAAGATCAAAGCATAACCAATTTAACCAAGTCATGTTCGTGTTAATTCCTCAAATTCTATAAGTATGTTATCACTAACATAATCCTACATATTAAAATTAATATAACTCAAAGAACACACAAATAGCATACCTAGGACTTGAACCCAAGTCCTTTCACACAATCAAGTACTCTCAACCACTTGAGCTAGTAGTTTTCCACATACAACAATTAGCATTAAATGCCATAAAGGCTTCTACTAATTACTAATTTAATTATTTAAATTTCCCGGGTTTTACATTCCCCCCACCTTTAAAGATTTTCGTCCTCGAAAATTGCACTTACCAGGAAAAAAGTGTGGGTAAGATTGCCTCATGCTATCCTCCATCTCCCAAGTCATCTCCTGAGTGATTGCATCCCAGAGGACCTTCAATGTCTTTATTTCATTTCCTCGCAGCTTTTTCACTTGCGAGTCAAGGATCCGCACCGGTCCAGCGTTCACCGTCAACTCTTCCCTGATATGAATATCATCTGACTCTAGTACGTGGGATGGATCTGCTATGTATTTTCGCAATTGAGACACGTGAAACACATGCAGATTCGCCAAGTGCGGTGGCAGGGCAATTTCATAGGCTACAACACCAATCCTTCTCAGTATCTGATAGGGCGCAACAAACCTCAGAGTTAACTTTCTTGATTTGATAGCCCTTCGTATTCCTGCCATCGGTGTTACTCGGAGGAACACATGATCCCCAGCTTCAAATTCTAAAGGCCTCCTCCTCTTGTCCGCATAGGACTTTTGCCTGCTCTGAGTTGCCTTCATTCTCTCCCGAATAGCTTTGACTTTCTCAGTAGTTGTTGTAAGAACTTTGGACCCAACTAAGCATGTTTAGAAAGGAAGTTCACTAATCCTTCATCCCTTTCATTTGTGTTTGTTATTTTCGATTCCCAAACTTGACTTAGTTGAATCAACTTTAGTTGACTTGTTGACCTTTGACTAGGTTTGACTTGTTGATTATAGTTGACTTGACTTAAGCCAACATGCTAATCTATGTTTATTTGCTTTTTAGGTTAATTAGGAGTAAGAAAGCAATGCTAGGTGGCGCATGGTGATTGGGGAGCATAAATGATGTGGAGGAGAGA
>Ga0214544_1012584_pt1 | contig 10893 bp, 7 predicted proteins | sample CNSS3metaG_FD_160074 | JGI IMG/M metagenome (GOLD analysis project Ga0214544, IMG submission 160074) | Root nodule microbial communities from cowpea collected in UCLA plant growth center, Los Angeles, California, USA - CNSS3 | ecosystem: Host-associated > Plants > Roots > Nodule | place: USA...
AAAACATATAAAATACATATATATATATATATATATATATATATATATATATATATATATATATATATATATATATTCACAAACCCATTATCATCATAGTTTCACAATAATACTTTAACAATTATATACATTCTTAATCATATTTTCATATTTACATATCAATAATTCCATCTCAAATTCCAAATATCAAACAATCACATATTTTGCAACAACATACCAAGTCAAGTCTAAAAAATACCACATCATTCATGGATAGCTTCATAAATTATATTTTTAAAATTAACTCAATCAATCATAGGTTAAAAATAAGGAATTTAAAATTCGGCAACAATTCTCGCTTAAGCGATAGTACTCTTGCTTAAGATAGAGATTCTCGTTTAAGCAAAAGGGACTCTCGCTTAAGCTAAAGATTATCACTTAAGCTAAAATTAAACAGAAACAAAAAGAGTTTCAGTGGTTTTCTCGCTTAAGCTAGAAGGCTCTCGCTTAAGCTAAAATAGCAGATTTTCACTATTCTTAACATGCAAAAACTAGAACCTCAAACCATCAAACACAACAATTTCAAGCAATTCAATTTACCAAATTATAACATGCAAGACAAATTTATTCCCATCAAAAGAGAATAGCTTCCCTCGTCTCAAACGTAGACAAAAACTGAGACAACGAAGAACTCCAAAGATGAGTTTTGAATTGTAAACCCCAATTCAACTCGAAGGAAGAATTTGTTTGGGTGGATTCAAAGAGAAATTCGCCACGAAACCAAATCAACCCTTTGATTCAAGAAAGGATGAAGATTAAGATGAGAAAGAGGAAGAACAAGGTTGAGTTAAACAAAGAATGTTTATGAGTTTGAAAGAAAAAGAGAGACATGCTTTCTCTTAGAAACTTTGGTAGCTGAGATAAGTTTTAAAAAAAATGGGTTTTACAATAGTCTTATGATATTTACAAGTATTTATATGTTATAAATTTGATTCAAATAAAAAAAATAAAATATTTAAAATATTTGTTTGTCGGCAATATTATTCGAAGTCGTTGTAATACTACATTATTTAAGAAACATATCCAATTTTGACGATAAAAAGAATTACCAAACTTCTATAAACTCAAAATTATATATATATATATATATATATATATATATATATATATATATATATATATATATTGTTTTGAATAACTTTAATTTAAAAATTAGTTTAATTTTGCATGTTGTATCACTTAATAGTTTTTGGTAAATTTGGTTAAAATTTGTTTCGTTCACCTGAATAAAACATGTAGTAATGAAAAAAGAATAATAAAAGATCAGATGAACTTTGGGTTCTGAAATTGAATTTTATTATGTGCCAAAGGCGGCTTATTAAGAATAATACATTATCATAATAGATGGACAAAGTTCCTTTAGGATCCTGATTACAACATTATCGAAAAAACATCTAATTAATCTTGAAATCATCAATTTGAATGTTTTCTACATTAAGATTGACGAAATTACTACGTTTCCTTGTAACAAAGAACTTGCCCCAATTGTAGGGCCTATATTTGGGAGGGTTTTGGTCATTTACGAGCTCTTCCAAGGGCTGCACCATGGTGTAATGTGCAGGCGTGAGAAAGAATGGATACGAGAGCCTTTCCTTCTCGGTGTTCAATACAACCCTGTGCTCAACACTTTCATAAGTTTCATTGCTCCAAACCTGCAAAATAATAATCTATAATTAATAATTGTCATCAATATATCAAAACTAATTAACTCGATCGGATTGGAATACAATTTTTTAGAGTTAAAGTTTTAATTGATAAATAGAAAGCAGAGAGTACCTCGATTACAGCTCCAACATTGATAATATAAGAATTAGGTGGTGGTTTAACCCTAACCCATTGGCCATCAGATTTTCTCTTTACTTCTAAGCCACTAACATCATCTTGAGCAAGCACGGTCAAAGCACCACTATCCTTGTGACGACCACATCCCAAAACAAGGTGAGGTGAAGGACAAGGTGGATAAAAGTTCACCCTTATCCAACTTGTTTGGTCTTTGAAGAAACCATGAAAACGTTTTGGTGCCAAACCTAAGCTCAAAGCAATAAGCTCCATTAACTTCAGTGCTAGCTCTTCCATCTGCTCACCGTACTCTTCCAATGCCTCCCTGCACAACAACTTCTAATCATACAATGCTTTGGATTTTGTTATTCAAATATCTTCACTAAAACCTTATATTTATCACAAATAAAAAGGTTATCATTTTGAAATTTAGATGACAAAATTTGTTAAATTTATATATTTCATAAATAAAGCTTTATAAAAATATAAAAATTAAATAAATGCATATTACACTACAAGAACACTGAGCACCTATTTTGTTACTTATATCTAACCTAGTGTAACAATTGTGTGATAGGTGGGTGAGTATAAGCTTTCGCATCATAACCATCATTAGACACATTTTCAACACTTTTACTTATTGAAATTAAATGGAAAACAAAACAAAGCTTGGAAAGTAGTATGAGTAGCAATAATTGGGCCATTTAAAATCATAGAAATGGGGTACTATTTAAGCAAGATATAATTGACACAGAGGACAATTTTACAATGATACAACTAAACGTCTGGCTATGGATAAAAACAAAATGTCAACTAAAGCATTTTTATACACAAAATGGTGTCAGGCCATGTAAGAGATTGTTTCATATGACAAGTGTCCTATAAATAAGTGTACACTTAAGTAAAGATTGAGAAGCGTATGGTTATGTAGAAAGGATTGTAGCAAAATAAGATATGTAGGGCAACTTGGTGATGTTTTCTTTTTGTGCATGTGTAGACAACTATCAAGGTGGGAATAATCATAAAAGAAGACATATAAGGTGTACTCCAAAGGGAGGAACTAAAAAGATACATATACACACAATGACTTGAAGCACCTAATATGAATAAGGAAACATGACAAGCTACATGGAATTAAAAGCCATATGTCATCAGAGATATTGCAATTTCAGAGTTTTTCTATAAATATCATGTTGGGGTTTGTACTATCAATCATGCTACAAATTTTGGGATTTTATGCTACGGGACTTCATAATAGTTACATGTTATTTTAGTAGGGTAAATAGCAATATGAATTAATAGTAGTTAGAACTAAAGTGTGGAGTTTGTTGTATGTAAATTGTGTAAATAAGTTAGAGTACACCAAGTGCTCTACTATAAATTTAAAATTTCTTTCATGATAAAAAAAAACTACAAGAAAAATTGATATTATTGACAATCAAAATTTGGTGGTAATGCTTAAAATTCGTCGATAAATAGAAATTACTCATGGTCTACCGATGGTTGAAAAATTCATCAATAAAATGTTTGTTGATAAATTTAACTAATAGATTGAAAAATTCGATAAATCGTCGGTAATTACTGACAGAAAAAAAATATCAGTAAATATTCGTCGATAATTATCGACAAATATTTTTTATCAGTAAATATTGTGAAGAGATTCTTCTTCATTCTCCTCCTTTCTTCTTGTTCCTTTTATCTATTTATCTCTTTTTCCTTCTTCCTCTCGCCAATGGCTCCTCTGGATCTTTTGACCAGTGGCGGAACTTGGACTAAAATTGTAGGGGGGTCAAATTAGATTTGTTATATATAATTTTTCTTTAGAAGAAAAATTATTCATTTTTTTCTCTTCATTTCCTCTTCTTAAAACAAACACACATAATAGTAGAATTCAAAAAAATATTACTATCATTCGCTATTATATCATGCTATTATATCATGATACCAATTCATGAATACTATTTTAGACAAGTCATTCGTATCTCATCAATTTGATTTGGTGGTATTGTCAAATTTGATGTCGTTTTTCCCAGATCACGTTATAATGAATTGTTAAATTCATTATATGTAACTCTAAGAACTTTAGATATTTGTTTTATATTGTCTTAAATTCTTGGTTCTTATTAAATTTCTCAAGTTTAGTTAAGGTAAATGCATTTCTTTTTCATCTTCATCACAAACCTTTCTCTTTGAAAAAAAGGAATCAATTTTTTTACTTTTTATCATAATCTTTCTAATATAAATTTATCACCTCTTACCTATTTAAAAAAAATAAATTTTATATTCACAAATCACAATTATCACAATGCAAAACATAACAAAACTCATACTACTTTAATTAAATAAGCTATACTGTATAAATTCAAAACTTAAAAAAAATTTACCATAGGTAGCGAAAAATACAAAATCCCTAAATTTCATAATTAAGGGTTATAATAATTTAAGAAAAATTATAATTAGGGTTCATACCAATTTCATAAAAGAATCCCTAAAATTATAATTAGGGTTTATATTAATTTGGGATAAACTTAATTTGGAAGAAACATCCTAAAAAGAATCATAAACTAACATACATACATCATAATAAGATACTAACATTGATTTGTGAGAGATCATGCAAGAATGTATACATGAATCTCAATCTATGTGTTTCCAACCTATCTATTTGTATTTATCTCTCTTCATACATTTTCATGATAATTTACACGGTGGAAAGATCTTATAATCAGAAAAAAAATTCTAATCTCTTTTATAAATTAATGTCTCTATTAATTTATTTTATTTTATCTTTTATTATAATTTTCTATAATATAATTTTAATATAAATAATATAGAATATAATTTTAAAAAATATATAAATATATATAAAAAAAATTCAAAAAAAAAGGGAGCCGCGGCTCCCCCTCCTATGCTAGTTCCGCCCCTGCTTTTGACGTCTCCATTGACTCCTACTTTTCCTTTTCCTTCTCCTTTTCCCACTATTTGTTTTTCTCCTCTGTTGCCAACACCACCTTTTCCACTATCGATGTTTTACTGTCACCACTTTGTCGTTGTAGTGCCTTTGGCTTCTCTCCTTCTCCTCTTCTTCCACTTTCTTTTCCTCTTCCTTCTTCTATACTACTTATCTTTTTTTTTCTAACACTTCTCTAATTAATTTATAAATATATTTTGTCAGATTAAGTAAAAAATTTGATAATAATTTATCAACTGATTTACCGATGAAATTTTTTTCATTAACAAACATAATTTCTTTATCGATGGATTTTATAACAAAATAGTTAAAACAAAAAATAAGAAATGTAGCATTATTTTATTGACAGAATTTATCGACAGAAAATCTTTCGATAATAACAATAGTAAATTATATATGGATTTTACCGATAAAATTTACCAACAAACATTTATCAACAAAATATTTCTTGATAATTTAAATTGTAATTTATCGATAAATTTTATTCACGAATTTATTTTTATTTTTATTAATAAAATTCATCAATAAATCTTACTTTTCCGATAATTTTTATTTTTATTGATAAAATTCTGTCAATAATTAAATAATTTTTTATATCGTTAGTTTTATCTTAATTAAAACTTTCTAATATATTTTCATTATACTTATAAAAATATATAACTAATTACGATACTTTATTTTCAAATTCACATAGCATAATTCAGAGATAGTTTAAGTAATTAATATTCGCCCCTGCTACATGTTCTTTGGGAAACCCATGTGCCTTTTTTTTTCTAACTTTTTTTTTCCTCTACAGCTCTTTCTTTTCTCTATCTTCTTTGTAATATTTCTGAAATGATTTTTCAATCATAATTTAATTTCTCTTATTTTTATTTTTTTTACTTTTATCTGTCAGTGTGGTGAAAGTTAGTATGGAGTGTTAACACTGTCAATTTTAAATCTTCTGATATTTCAGTAATTAATTAATTAATACATTAATACATAATTATACATACGCAAGGGAGAACGACATGCACAATAAATAATTAAGTAAACACTTATCGACACTCTAATTTTATTATTCTTTTTCTGTAAAATTGTATAAAATTATATATACATAATGCATTAGTTTATTCGATTTGGAGTCTTAACAAATTGCTATTCAGATTTCCAAAAATTCTTATTTCTTACTCAGCCATACTTTATGTTAAATAAGAAATAAAAGTAATTCCATACGAAAGGTGTGTCCAAAATGACATAAATGAGCTTAATCCTATTTGTTTTAGATATCTCACTTAAAGTAAACTCTGCTATATTTTGAAAACGTAGTGTTTGATATTATTGAGAAACTCTAGTATCCACTCTTTTTTCCCTTTTATGCGATTCTCACTATTTTTTGTTAAATTTTCATTCATAACAAATAATATCTAACTATACATCGCACCAAAATTACCCTAAATTATGACAATTTCACATCATAATATTTTCTTCCCTTACATGATGTATCATAGAATAGGCTTGATAGGTTTTTCATCCTAATATTTCATAAATTTATTTAATGTGACCTCTTAATTTTTTTTTAATTCAGTCTCTTTTTTATTTAGATGAAGTGAGTAGAAACCGAGAGAATGAAGATCGGAGAAATATAAATTTTTTCAAAAAATATCCATGTCATATTTAACATATAAATCACATTGACTCATGTTAAATAAAATAAAAAGTTGAGAACAAATAAAAATTAAAAAATTAAGAGTTCATATTGAATAAATCTTATAAATATATAAAGAAAAAACCTATTAAACCTATAGAATATATGATTTCCACACAACAGGAAATTTGTTTTCTATCCTCACTACACAAGAAATCATGAAACATGATGGGCTTTTTAAACTTTTTGAAATTTGATTTTTTCAGTTAAATTTGTAGTGTTACATTTATGTTATATTCTTAAAACAAACTGATTTTAATATTTTAAAATATATTAAAAGCCTTTTTAATATATGAAAATCAATATATTTAAAAGATAGAGCAGAGGAAGAATATAAAACAAGTGAGATACGTAAAGTATGTGGGTAAAGTGATTAGGAAGATTAAAATACCTTAAATGTGGTGGGTAGTGAGGCCACTTGTTGTACCAATGAGTGATTGTGTGGTGATGAGGATGAGGTGAAGCAGGCACCAAGGTAGGTTCCTCTACAGTGTAATCAAACACCTCTTTCCAGTCCCTAACATTCCTGGTAAGCTCAGAGTCAAAGTAGCCTATAACATGCACGCTATCTCTTCTCACCTCATTCTTCTGCTCCTTGCTCTGATGAAAGAACTTCCTTGCTTCTGCTTCCATCTTCTGCCTGCTCTCAACTGGGATTCCATGGTTGATCACTTGGAAGAATCCCCACTCTCTGCATGCGCTTCCTATTTGCCTCACAACCTCTTCAAAAGAAGAACAAGAGGCACAAAACAAAGGGGAGAGGTCTATCACAGGGATGCTCTCTTCTTCAATGATACCAAGCTTTGGCCTGTTCTCTGCTGTTTGAATGAACGCTGGATCTATCTCTCCCATGCCCTTTCACTTTTTTGCTGTTGCAATTCAATGGTGTGGAACAGTTGGAGATATCGCATTTGTATCTGTTCGGCTTATTTATAATATAAATACATACAGACAATGAATTTGACATGTTTTTTGTTGGTATCTGGTTCAATGAGATGAGATTAATTTCACTATGGCTAAGAACTAGTCCAGATTCAAGACCTCATAGTTTAACACTATTTTATATGATATATTATTAAAATAATAAATTAAGTCTTATGGATTGGTCTTTGCCTAACACATGTATTTCGCTTTTGCTTTTAAGACCCATCAACTCCTGTGAAACATCATTTGAAAATGCTCACATTCTTGCATATTGTGCGTTTGAGACTCGTATGACAGCACTAGTGTTTTGTGTTTTTTTTTTTTTTTTTTGTTCGGAAAACTTTTTTTTTTTTTTTTTTTTTTTTTTTTTTTTGTCTGGAAAATGATTTTTGACACCCAGACGACCCACTTTTAGGAATAAAATAGTCATTAGAAAGTAAAGTTTTATACTTGTAAAGAAAGAAACAGAGAAAAAAAGAGTGAGGGGCAAAATAATGTATGTGAAGTGGTTGTAAAAATTTTATGAGTACCAAAATAATAATGTTCTTTTTTGTCTACTGTTATACTTGTATATAGTCTTCGTCAGAGTGTATTGATGTATATGGTGTTTGAACTCCATTCAGAGGAATGAGTTTGTTAGGGTTAAATATGTTTTTGGTTCTTTAATTTTTAGTAAAAATTGAAATTAGTCCTTTTTGGAATTTTTGAACTAATCTAGTTCCCGAACTCTATAAATATGTGGATTTAGTATTTTTAACCAAATTTTATTAAGTTTATTTGACGCTTCAAACACATTTCATTATAGTATTTTAGTTTGTTTACATCGCTTGACACATTTTCACTTCAATATTAGCTGAGAAACACGTTTGAAACATCAAATAAACTTAAAAAAAATTGGTTTAAAAAACTAAATTCACATTTTTCTGAAACTGAGAGACTAAATTAGTTCAAGGTTTTCAAGAGGGACTAATTCCAATTTTCACTAAAAGTTGAACGACCAAAAACATATTTAACCCTAATATGTAACATATATCATATAAGAGTTGTCTAAAAAACATCTTGCTTCTTGTAATTAGAAGGCATCTTTCAAATGTGTTACATATTAAAATTAACTTCTCTACCACCTTATGAAATATTAACCTTTTTCAAAAAAAATTATCTCAAACATATTTTATATGTAACATCCCAATTTTAAAAAAATAGCTATTACCGACGGTCTAGATCCGTCGATATCAACACATATCCGTTAGTAATCTAATTTTTCTGACAGATTTTCGACGAGCCAAAATTCGTCAGTAAAAGAGGTGTAGCTAATATTTACCGACAAATAACGTCTTTCGGTAATTACCGACGGTCTTATCCATCGGTAATTTTTGAGGACCTGCATTCATCAGTAATTATTGACGGCATTATCCGTCTGTAATTACCGACAGATAATACCGTCGGTAATTACTGACGGGCATTATCTGTTAGAAATTTCATGAGTTTGGCGCATCATTTTCCGACGAATTTGGCGACGGAATAATCTGTCGGTAATTTCATTTGCATTTTAAAGTGCATTTTGTTTTCGCACAGCTTCCAAAATTTATCAGACCTACAATTTCACAAATACAATCAGACTTGCCAGTCTTATAATTATATCCCTAGCCAATCCAAACAGGTATCTTATACAGACATCACACGCATATATTCTAAGAGGTTGCATATGAAAGTGAAATAAAGGTAAACATCTATTAATCACAATCTCATAGGTTATGTTTAACTAATGTAAAAGCAGACATAAGTAAAAAACTCAATATAGAAAAAATTCCTAATAATCTATATAATCATCTGAATGATTTTCTTCTGTGGGTCTTCTTGTTGCTCAGTCTGTGGCTGGACTGCGGTGGACTAGACTAGAGTGGACTGGACTCGAGTGGGTTGGATTGGAGTGGACTAGACCAGAGTGGGCTGGACTGTAGTGGGTTGTTGCTGGGGCGGTGTTGGGTCGGACTACTGTTGTTGAAGACGGTTGTGGCATTCAACAGGTAGAAAGGCCATGACTAGATTTTGGAAGTTTTGAAACTGACTTCTCAAATTTTCATAAGCCTGATCACGTTCTTTTAGTCGTTGTGTGAGTCGGTTCACGACCTCCTCAACATTGCTGGAAGTTGATACTTGTTGTTTATGGATACCACTTCCAGTAGTGAAACCTTTGCCAAGTTCTCTAGTGCCATAAAGTCTTCCTTTATTTTTTCCACCGACAACATCAACCCAGCATTGTGTCCTAATGACGTCTTCCTTATCAATATCATCATTATGCTTTGACGCATCAGCACATGACCCTTGCTCATATCTGACCTGTGAGAGTCTAGTTGAAAATTCTTGTTGTTAAAGAAAACAATGACAAATTAGTTACATCATTTAAGTTTAAAGGAAATAATAAACAGTAAAAGGATTTCCTTACATGTGTTCTTCGAGACCTTTCATCAACAAACTGGCCAGACCCCTTGCGAAGATGAGTTTGGTAAAATACCTCATCAATATATGCCTCTCTCCCTAGCTCTTTTGCCTTTAACAACATAAAGAGTTATATATATACATCAGTTGTAAAAGAAGTTAATTATATCATAATATGAAAATAAAAAGCATTAAGGTTTATACCATACGAATGGCATGCTCATGAGTGGTAATGGAACCACATGTGTGTAGGGTCCCACCCTTTTTTGAAGCTTTATTCCTCTGGGCTGTAATACATTTATTGCGATAAGAAAGAGAATTTAAATGTTCTAGCAATCAATTCCAGATATGGTCCCCAATCCCATAAGGGCACTCTTCTACAATCCGGGCATCTCTAAACATCTCACATAGCCTATGAGATACTCTGGTGTGGAAATTTTTTTTAATTTGACCTTCGTGCTTAGGTCTCCACTGAACCGACCTTTGTAATAATAAATCAAGTACATATGATCTTGAAAACACAATATGCATGGTATTTAAAGTCTAATAACAGTTAACATCTATTTTTCATTTGAAATATATACATAAATACGGAATGAAAATAAGTTTCATGACGTTTTACCTTAAATCGTTGCCAGAAAGGTCCTTTCTCTTCTGGAGGTATAGCTCCCCATGATGGCCAAGGCGAAAGGAACTGTTGCTTAATATATCTTGTGATGGCCTGAGAAGCAACTCTAGAAGGAACAAACCTAAATATAAATGCATAAAAGTCATCAAAAAGAAGGCAAGGCAAATAACAAGTCATGGCATACAAATTAGTATTTAAGATAATCAAATATTACCCTCGACTAAAAGGCTCAATCATCGGTCGCTCATGTAAGACCCGAGAAAATTAAATAGTTATTTAAATAATTATTTAATTATGGCGGGTAATAGAAACATTTAAAGCAATTAATGTGAGGAACTATGACATGGAAAAGTACTAGCTTAAGTGGTTGAGAGTACTTTATTGTGTGTGAGGACTTGGGTTCGAGTCCTATGTGTGCCACTTGGG
>Ga0214544_1012586_pt1 | contig 10892 bp, 2 predicted proteins | sample CNSS3metaG_FD_160074 | JGI IMG/M metagenome (GOLD analysis project Ga0214544, IMG submission 160074) | Root nodule microbial communities from cowpea collected in UCLA plant growth center, Los Angeles, California, USA - CNSS3 | ecosystem: Host-associated > Plants > Roots > Nodule | place: USA...
CCAAGCCAACTTAAAGGAATTTTAAACTAAAGAAAATAAAAGCAAAGGAAGGGATCAAGGAACTCCCTTTCTTCTAAGCATGTGCCATGGGCCATCATCCTTGGTAGGGATCAATCCTTTATCAGATTCACTACCACATGGCAACCACCATGTTATCCATGTTCTACACAGAACAAATTGCAGTCCCCAATTTAGGCATCAAAATCTACAGTAATCTCCACCAAATTAATTGCATCAATTCTCACAGGTTTAGCTTCTTACCAATGTTCCTATTCCCTTTTTGATTCATGAATCCAAACGCACCAATACCTAAGCTTGCTTAGGTTCCACTTTACTTATTCATAGCATGCCATAATCAACGCATACTATATGCATTCCACCCATGTTCCCAAACATTATTTCAATCTCCAACAAATTATGATTAATATAACCATTATACTACAACCTATAATTACCCTCAATTCAACTTAGACAACTCTACATAGCCCCTAAACTCTTGCATTATAATTTGCCTCACAATCCATCAAGATCCTAATTAAATCAAACCTCTACCTCACTGTGGTTGAATTCAACTCTTCCAAAACCAAACCAAACTTTATAAATCTCACATTGTATTTCCTCACGCATTTCTTATCGTTGTATCACCAATTCCAGCATATTACAACCCCACTGTTTCAAGCCCAAATTAACTCTACAGAATCCTCCAATGTTGCTATAAGTCTAACTGCACCGTGCCACTGGTCTACATCTGGCGCTTGGCAGTAGTTCAAGTGTTGCTAGGCGGTGCATAGGATTATGGAAATTTCTAACAATTCCTACACCTGCGAACGCTCTCAAAATCCAAAAACAACCCACAATAATCATTTCCACATTTTAGCAATCAACCATGCCACCAATGATACTTAATATCAAACAAGATTTAAACTTACAGATTATCAATGCGATTCCGGCATCAATCATCCCTAACGCTCAAAATCCCCAATTTGTCAAACCCTAAACTACATTCTTCTGAAATTCACTCAATTCATAACATAATGAAACAATTATCAATATTCCACACTCCATTATCATTTATAATTCCATTTTTCCTAATCAGGGTATCCCATAACGCGTTAAACACCAAAATCGAGCCAATTTAACTCGTGTCACTTGGTGGGCATTCACCACTGCTAGACGATTCATACAAAAACTCAAAAACTAGGTTAAAACACATACATCGCCTAGCGGCCAGTTCATGCCGCTCGGCAGTTCCTCTTTGGAACCCTAAATTTACACAGAAAAGCATTGAGTCGCTTGGCGGCTTTGAAGGCCCGCCAGGCAATATCTGGAAAATTTCCACAAACATGAAATTAAACCATATTATTACAATTCAGGCTTCTAAATAATCATTCAGCATGCAAAAATAATGACACGGATTAAAAATCACGGAGTCCAGCTCCCCTAATCTGGATTCCTTGCTTGAAATTGAGTATGTGATAGTTCCTCCTTGATCAATAATCCTCACGATGCTCTTCAATGTCCAAATTTGTCTGAGCATTCACATTCATGCCAAAAAGAATTTTGGCAAAAAGGAAGCTTAATTCATGTCTACCAAGGTTCAAACACACAACCATGCAAATGTCAAGTTAATGCACAACCATTCAACCAATTCATGTTTCGTGATAATTCATATAAATTTAGGATTATATTATCACTCATCATGATCAATCATATTATCAAAATAATACACAATTAAAATAACACACAATTGGGCACACACAAGACTTGAACCCAAGTCTTTTCAACACAACCAAGTACTTTCAATCATTTGAACTAGTACTTTTCCATGTCCTAAAAGTCAACATTAAATGTCATAAAGGCTCCCACTACTCGTATTGATTAATTAATTATTTATTTAATTAATTAAATTTCTCGGGTTTTATAGTTTTTATACTGGTTCACTCAATCACAAAGCTACATCTAGTTTACCAAGACAACCTCAGCCTGGTTTCCACTATTATCAAAAGTTTTACAAACCTCACACCAAGATTACACTTTTGAACAACAAAAACAAAGTTTTTTTACTCACACAAAAAACTTAACCACACGACTATAAGAAACACTTACAGGTCTAGAATCACACTAGAAACGCAACAAGAGGCACAAGAATTGCAAAACCTAATGGTGGTTGTCCCTAGCCAACCAAACTCGGGTTCTTGAAGTTCCAACCAAGCTAAAATGTCTCCAAGATCAATCGATTGAAAAACAAATCAATTGATTGAATACATTCATACTAGAAACCATATACAACAAGCCTTTTGACCTGTTAAAACCCATTTTAACAGATTTAAAAGGACATAATAAGACTAAAAAGACATCTAACATATGTCATATAGCCGACGAACATGGTACAACATGTAAACATCATATTCTACACTTTATTTCCATATTTAACATAATAGAAACATGATCATCAAGTGGATCACATATGTAATTTGAGTAACCAACTTTGTGGATATTTGATATTGTTGATAATCTTTAACCATTCAATATTCGACTCATTCTATTGATTAGATACCCTTAAATATGAAATATTGGAAGATTATCAATAGAATGAGTTAAATATTGAATAGTTAAAGATTATCAACAATATCAAATATCCACAAAGTTGGTTACTCAAATTACGAGTAATAATAATTGGAGAACAATTCAAAGATATGAAATCTAAAAATATTAAAAGATATATATCAAACATTATCTCTTACAATTTATTCAAGTATCAAATCAAGTTCAAATTTTAGGCCAAGTCCAATTATGAAAGTCTATAAATTGAGGACATGACATCAAAAACACACAATTAGAGAGAAAAAAAAACTTGATCTAAATACTTTTGACAGTAAAAGGACATTCTGAAGGCTGAAGACATTCAATTTTATCATCAGTCCAATGTGTAGTATGTTTAAGAGTAGTTAACTCCCTTATTCACGGGGTTAGGTGTAATGTATTCTTAATTCTCTGTAAATTCTTCATTCAATAAATTTATTTTCCATACTCTTATGTTCTATTCTCGATCTTAACTGCATGATAATTATCGATTTCATATTTATGGTTATCTAATCATTGGACACGATATTTGAACTTTTACTAGAATAGACAACTAACTAATTGTGCATATGAACATAAGGGTTGTCCCAACCGTACCCAAAGTACACGGCCTCGGCCTCTAAAGTCTACGCGTCGTTTCACTCCTCAAGACTGGAAGGCTGATGTCCCAACCGTACCCAAAGTACACGGCCTCGGCCTCTAAAGTCTACGCGTCGTTTCACCCCTCAAGACTGGAAGGCTGATGTCCCAACCGTACCCAAAGTACACGGCCTCGGCCTCTAAAGTCTACGCGTCGTTTCACCCCTCAAGACTGGAAGGCTGATGTCCCAACCGTACCCAAAGTACACGGCCTCGGCCTCTGAGCACGCAACCTCAATGAACCCGCATACCACACACCTTGTATCGGCTACCTCCCCTCCAACATGCGACCCTTAACGAGCACCCAGGCCGCACACTGCTCGATAGACATCCCCTCCCAAAGTATGCGACCACCAAACACACTACGGATCACGTACCTTGTTCTAGAGAATGCCCCTCCTCCCCCAAGCAGCCACCAGCGAACCTCTGAAGCCGCATCCTTTTCCAAAACATCCCCATCACGAACAAGAGGTCTTCACGGCAACAAATTCCCTAGGCCCCCTATCCTGCACCACAAATACTCCTACTCAGGACAATCCAAACCCATGACACAACCATCTCGACCAATAAGATGAAACCTACCATCCGTAGACACTCTCACGACCGAATGCCGGGTACCGCCTACCCCTGAGGGATCTCTTGGTAATTTCCCCCTCAGCACTGGATCCAAGAATAGCCAAGAAGGGAATATTGGGCCAAAAGCCCATCCCAGGTAGGACCCACAGGTAAAAAAGGGTATAAATAGCACACTACCCTATGCATTGATTACGCATTAAATATTCTCTGTAACCACTGACATCACTCAGCACTGACTTTGGCATCGGAGTATCTTTTGCAGGCACACCTGCGCCGTGACCGTAACCCCTCGAAGCCAGAAGACTCACCCGACCTCCCTGCATCAAGAGAGTACGCGAGACTTGTGAAGTACAACTCGGTCCCATAAGAACAAGGGTTAAATGTGAACTCTTGATAAGGAAAGGTCTTAGACATTAGGGTTCTTATTAAAGTTTAATCTTGTCATTAAGACATTAGAGCTTGGTACATAGTGGTGTGAATGTTAGAGTCAAGAATTAGAAATATATTGTTTGTTATTTTTACTTTGAATGAAATGCTAGAGTCAAGACTTATAATTTTTCAATCAAGTTATTTGTTTTCATTGTGCCAATTTCTTTTATTTCTTTACATTTTAATTCTGAATTTATTTTAGATTTCAACCACAATGTCTTGTTATTCTTAACCTTTATCAGTAATCAATCAATTGATTTAAACCACATTAGTCTCTGTGGAATATGATATCTAAACTTGTCCACCGTATTACTTGTACAATTTGGTACACTTGCCAATACATACCAGGCGTCTAAAAGTGCCCGGATTTGAAACAATTTGAATACAAAGATGTTTAGAAGTGTCCTTAATTGAAAGACATATGAGTATGAAGGTATTTAAAAGTGTCATGGGTTAAAATACATCCGAGTACAAAGGCATCTAAAAGCAGCCTAGTTTAAAACACCTTTGAACACAAAGGTATTTAAGAACCCTTAGGGATGTCAACAGGGCGGGTAGGTTACGGGTAGTAGCTCCCTCGTACCCTACCCGCTGGATGAATATCCGTCTTGTACCCGTACTCATATCTGTGCGGGTATTTGTTGTACCGGTATCCGCATATTTTATTAATATCCATGGATATCCACATGTACCCGTGGGTATTTACAAAAGAAAAATTTAATATTTAATAACAAATTTTAATCATAAATTCAAATAAAAATACAATACATAACATTTATAAATTTTAAATAAAGTGAAAATGATCCATTTAAATAGCGTTGAGTGACAAGTTACAAATAAATGGAGATTTTTTAAAACCAATTGACAGAAAAATAACTCATTCAAAATCAAAGTGTTAATGCTTTAATTATTATTTTTATTTTGAATTAGAGTATAGCGGGTACAAGTATCTACCGGTATGGATACTATGATACCTGTACTCGCCCCGTAAACAAGCGAATATAAAAAATACTCGTACTCGTTACTCACGAATATCCATTTTTAATATACATTTTCTATCCGTTGTTGATTTTATTTGCATGTATGAATTTTTTTAACATATCAACTATGTTAAAACACATCCATGTAATAATGACTCTAAAAGTGATAAGGATAAAAAAAACATCCACGGATTGAAAAAACATCGGAACGCAGCGTTTAAATATCCTAAGAATTGAAAAATACCCGATCACAGCGCCTAAAGCGTTAAGGATGGAAAGACATTCGAACACACTTATGAAAGTTAATATCGGCCAAAATAATTATCAATTTAACGATGTAAATAACCCTTTTGTATTTCATGAAACAAACAAGAGCGTACACTTGTTGACTCCGGTACATACATAGCGTGTCTTGAAAATTTGAATTTGCAAGAGGAAAACCAAAATGCGCGCTCCATTTTATTGAACGTGCTTGAACAAATTCTCCTATTTACTCAAAGAAAAAAGCATTCTGGCCTTCGCTTATTAAATAATCTTTTCTTTTTACTCTTCTTCATTTGCCTGGCTTCTCTGTATCCCTCCAAAGCTCTGATTTTTGTTTTTTTTTTTTTGTTGCAGCAATGGAAGGGTTTGTAGATTGCAAATTAACTGATGACTGTAACATATTTAGCATTTGGGAAGATCTTTCGGTGGGGGTATCACTGATTGCTCAGAACCATTGCCATTCTCCACCAAAAAGGCCATCTTTAGTCCCCATGTTGTGTGCACCTCCAAGTGGCAGTGCATGAACCAAACTCCTATCATACACAAGGAATTAAAAGGATTACTATGATGAGATTCATGAGTAATAATCCAATAGACCTTTGAAAGGCTTTACACTGCATCTGTTCATATATTTTTTGTTATTTTGTTGGCTTCAAAATAATTTGCCCCATGTTTTCCAGCTCATTTTTAGAGTGTACTAATTAATCTGATTCATTCGTTGTATGAGATTGTGAAATTTTACCTGGATTATCTGCCCTGAATCTAATTGCTGTCCATCCTCCAGCTGGTACTCCAACAGTGTTTCTTTCAACAGGATCAACAAGGTTAAAGTTGTTTGGGTCAGTACTGGGATTGTAGTTGCCTACTCCTTTTCCAACAACAAAGAAATTGAACCCATGGAGATGGACGGGGTGGTTTTCAGGTGCAATGATTCCAGTATCTTGTAGAACAACTTGAACTGTGGCAGTTACGGTGTTCAAATTGGTTGGTCCAGGCCCTGAGTAGTTGAAAACATGGGGTGGATTCGCAGGGAAATCAGTGGTGAACACCCCTTTGATGTTGAAATAATGTGCCTGTAGTAAGGCAACAGTTGGCATAAGGAACGTGACATTGTTGATAGAAGCCACCACCCTGCTCCCATTTGCAGCTTTGCAAGATGGGCATGGGTTAATGCCCAACCCAACAGTGAAGAAAAGTGAATGATCAACTGTTAGTGGGACATTGACAGGGTACTTTTTGGAGTTAAGGCCTCTAAGAGAGCTGATAAAGTTGTTAGCAACTTGGGTAGCATTTTTGGGAGGTGGGGTGGTGAGAAATGTGGGAGTGGTGGCAAGCGTGCCTGTGTAGTGTAATGTTGCTGTGGCAGTCAAGTTGTCAACAGCAACAGGAGCATCCATGAAAGGAGATGCTGCCACCAAGTACTTGCCAGATTTTTGGTCAGCATTTAGTAGGACATTGGTGGTTTGACCAGGGGCTATCACTATTGTTTCAATCTTGAAAGGCTTTACGTATGTGGCATCAACTTCTACCACCGTAAGCTTGTGGCCTGCAATTTTGAAGAAAAGCTCCTCATTGAGTGCAGCATTGACAATTCTCAGCAGGTAGGTCTTTCCACCCTCCACGGGCAGGTTGTAAACATCTGCACATATTCCCCAAAAATGAAAACAAATAAAGCTTAGTTTGAGGTACATTACCTTTATGGTAAGTTTATTGACTTTTACAACAATTACCTTAAGAGTTACATGTACTAATAATATATTGATTGATTGACAGGGAAAATATATGTTATTACCGAAAAAGAATTGAACAGAACAAAATACCCTGTGAAGAACAATTGGTAACTGTCCCTGGAAGGCCATTAATGGTATGAGCATCTGAGACATTTGGTGCCAATCCTGATTTCAGTGCTTCATTGATAATAGCTTCAGTATCAGATTTCCACCATTCTCCTACAATTTATAACGACAGTAAATTTTAACAGGAATTCCGTGTAATGGAAATTAAGTATGTGTTGACTTTAAGATCAATTAATTTAGTCAATAGGAGTAATTGAAGGGTACGTGTTTGCTCACCTAATACCACAACCAGTTCATCATCTGGCTTTGGGAAAGGATAAGGCACACCTCTCTTTGGCAAGATAACCAAGGCACCATGGAGAGTTGACCTTAGCCAGTTAACATGTGCATGATAAAGAAGTGTTCCTCTTTGACCTGTAAGGGTGAAATTGTACACATAGGTTTTCCCTGGTTGAATTGGGCACTGTGTCACATATGCTGGTCCATCTGCCCAACCAGTTCTCAGTTGCCTCACACCATGCCTACCAAGATGGCACAATCACTTCAATCAGAATTCAATATCAACATTGTGTTGATTAGAGATAGATATTGTTTACAATAAGGCCTATTACTTGTTTTTTGTGCTATACTTATTGTAACTTGAAGCAAATAAAATGAAATATATGATATCTCACCAATGGATGGTAACATTGTGGTTGACTTGGTTGATGACTTTGACCAGCACTGTGTCATCTTCCCTGGCGTAAAGAGTGGGTCCTGGGAATTTTCCATTAATGGTGACAATAGATTTGCTTGAACACAATCTAGAGGTTTGTTTCGCCACCACCTGCACCCATTATTATCAACATTAGCTATAATTATCTGAAAGAAACTATAATTCTGCATCCAAGTGGTTGGAAAAAATTGACCGATTATCTATCTCTTGGTGCTGATTTGGAGCTCTACCTTCCATGTCACCACAATTCTAAAATCTACTCATTTGGTTTCCATGGTGTGACATAGTTGTTGGCATCTACTAAGCACTAAGTTTAGGTGAGGTTAAAACTTCGAAACTAACAACTATGATTACAAAATTCCTGCACTGCACACCATGTCTCATACCAAGAAAAACATGAGAGCTCATGTTCCTATAAATAATATTATTAAGCTTATATATATATATATATATATATATATATATATATATATATGTGTGTGTGTGTGTGTGTGATTATTAATTATACCTTTAATACTGTTTTTTACAAAATGTAAATTTAATTAATTCAATCATTGAATTTTATATTCTTATTAATTCGACAATGTATATCAAATTATTTTATAATATGATATTTAAAACATGTAAATTTAAGTGATGTGTCAATATAAAGTTATGAGAAATTTGATATACTTAATCAATAAATTAATATTATAAAATTTATCAGATGAAATTTGTTTGTTTTACGAAATGTAATTTAATTAACTTTTATTTATTAAATCAATTTGATCACAACACAAAATATATATATATTATTAGTTTTTTTAAGCGTACTTCTCGAAATAGGGAATTCATTTTGTCACTTGACTTTGGAGCCATGATTCATTTATCAGCGACTGTCAGGTTCATAGCTTATTTTTGCAACAAGGACACACACTATGGTCAGGTGACGTATGATAAAACCCCTTAACTCGGCTTGTATAATTTGCGAGAATGTGGGTTCAAAATGTATTTTAACGTAATTGCACAGATCTATTTAACATGAAAGGGAAATATAATCCTAAGCTTGTTTCGCAGTTGTCAGAACATTATTCTAAGTTTAATAAAAGAAAACTGACCTTAACCTCTGCGACAATGGTACCCCTATCTTTATCAAGAACTTGATAGAAAATTGCTTGATGTGAGAGGAAGATAATTGAATATAGCATAAATTGCATGCATTTATGCATAAATTATTTTTTAAACTTCTACTATAAACAGGAGATTCTTGGGTGCTTCTGAACTCGGAGTACTTCAACATCGTTGTATATTTATTGGTTATAAATTTCCAAATATGATATTGATATAAGCTATATAAAAGAACATTATCAAAATGCCTGACACAACACAATGCACATCACAGGCAGAAAATTAAAATGGTTTACTTACATGAAATTTGTAGTGCCTGACTCTGCACTCGACCAAAGCTGGTAGAATGCAAGCCATGAGAAGCATGATTCGAGCCAAACGAGAATCCATTTTTCTCACTCTGAATCCTCTCTACACTTTCGGTGTCTCAGTTTGTCGTACTTGTTATGTGTCCTTGTGTGTTGCATTCACGAACGACTCGCCAACCCACGCTTATATAGACCGAAATGGGCATTGCTACCACGTCGTTTTAACTTGGTTAGGTGAGTGATGGAGCCATTCTTGGAAATTAAGACTGAAAACACCAACTTAAACTAGCTTATCTCATGATATCTTGCTTGTCACATAAAGTAGTGTATAATGGAAATCGCTGTATTTTGGGATGCAAGTTATTAATCAACCTCCTTCAGACACATATTTGTTATGATAAATTGGTTATCACAGTTTTGGATTGGTTGTGTTTTGACTTCCAAACTTATAGCTGTTCCCCACTAAATAAGTTTCATCTAGAAACTTAGCTGATTAAAGTACGGTAATGTTGTTTAGTTACAAAACCTGATTCACCATTTTGGGCCTTAAACACCCTTTTTACCAGCATCCCTTAATTCATAATGATCTTATATGATATTAAGGGTATCTAGTAATTAGACAGAATATTTCACTATATACAACTTTTAGAAAAAGAAAGTATTCCGAATTAATATTTGCTTTATGAAATCAATTATGCATTAATTATTTTTTTCAGATCTATCTATGGTGGACGTATTGGGTAATAAGAATAAATAACTTGTAAATTAGATAGATAAAGAATATATTGAAAAATTATATAATTTATTTATAAAATTCGAATATTAATTGAATTTTTTGATTCCGTAAAGATCACAAAATTTAACGAAGGAGTAAAATACCTATTGAAGGCAAGAGCAAAGTATAGCATTTCGCATACGTAAAACATAGTACTCTTTTCATTGTTTGTGTTTTCTAATTTTAACACATGCAAAAGAGATTTATGTCTATTGAAACTTGGTAGGTTTAAGTGCAACACAAAGATTTATTTGATCAATAAAGTTGATTAAGCTCTTTGTCAATTAGAGGATGTTTTATTCTGATTAATGTTGTTGTTTTAGTTTTTTCTTTCTTCTTGAAAATAGTATCCTTTTTTTTTTCTTTATTGACAAGAAATATTGAATTATCTTCATTAAGATAGATAGTCGTGTGGCTCTTGATTAATGTGTCATAGGCTCTTCTTAAATATCTTTGGACATTGCAAACTCTTACATATGAAAAATGAATGAAAAGAAATCGTTGATATTGTGACAAATTAACTAAAATGACACAATCTCAAACTTTAATTATTAATGGTAATAGCAATGATTGAGTTTCATAATTACACTAATATTTGTCTAAATATCTCTCCCTTGCCCCACATGGGTTAAGTTACAAAAAAAAAAAAAAAAAAAAAAAAAAAAAAAAAAAAAAAAATAAAAAAAAAAAAAAAAAAAAAAAAAAAAAAAAAAAAAATAT
>Ga0214544_1012590_pt1 | contig 10886 bp, 9 predicted proteins | sample CNSS3metaG_FD_160074 | JGI IMG/M metagenome (GOLD analysis project Ga0214544, IMG submission 160074) | Root nodule microbial communities from cowpea collected in UCLA plant growth center, Los Angeles, California, USA - CNSS3 | ecosystem: Host-associated > Plants > Roots > Nodule | place: USA...
GTTAGGGAGCGAAGCGTAAAGGGCCTCAAAAGAGGCGGCGGACAGGCAGGAACTGTCTTTTTCCACGCCGATTATTGCAGATCCGTGACCTTCGTCTGCAACGATTTGTCCGAGAACCGACATTGCATGCAGAGTGTCGGACTGGACGTATTCGTCCCCATACCATTTTATCCGGTCCTCACTAATGTATGCTGTTCGACGGCAGCCGTTAGCGTCCATGCGCCGACCAAACCAGAGTGGGTCCTGATCCTTAGAAACGACCACACACTGCGGTACATAATAGGAGCAACCATCGTATCCGGTCAGCCAGCCCATGTTGGCGGGGTCCGTAACGACCAGCAGATCGAGTCCTACTTTCTCCATCGCATTACGCGCCTTGTCGAGCCGGCTCTTGTATTCAGATATCTCGAATCGCAGTTGCGCTTCACTCATCTTAGATCCTCCGCAATCGTTAGCTGGTCAGCGCTAGCGACTCCCATGCAAATCATTTGCGATTTTGCTTTTCCATGTTGTCGACCAATCAATAATGTGGACCAAACCCTTGGTTTCTAGGTCAGGAGAAACCTCCGGCTGAGAGGACAACCTCACCGCTCTGGCTCTACGGTGATCGTTCCCCCATTTCGCTCGAAACGCTGGCTATCGTAAGGCGGCAGAGATCCGTAATGTCGTAGATCGGCAACCCTACGGTACGGCGAAGCGCCTTTGTGACGACAGGGAATCCCGTGCACTCGAAGAGCAGCATTCCGATTTCGGGATGCTCCGCATGTAGCCGTGCGACACAAGCGTGCACCTCACGCTCGATCTGATCAAGGTCAGTGCGAACAAACGGACGCGCCAGCGTGTTTCGCATGTAATCGCCATCTTCAATACCGCCGATGACCACGCGAGCGCGATCGGCACACGTTTCGAGTCCGAGCAAATCTTCACTGCAATGTCTTGAGTCGGCCGTCAGGACGGCAATCTTTTTGCGCCGCGGCAGCTGGCGTAGCAGCATGGGGATGAGTAGCAGGCTGGACGTCACTACAGGTACGTCGACTGCCGCCGAGATCGCCGCCTGATGCCGGATAAAGAAACCGCAGTCAGCAGATATGACGTGGGCGCCTCTTGCAACCAAGCGTCGCGCAGCTGTCACGCAAGCCTCCTCAAGTGAAGCATCGCCGCGAATGACAATTTCCGGTAACGCGCCTTTCACCATCTCAGTGATGATCGGCCGGCTAAACGTCGCAGGGTTCAAGAATGATCCTGCGCGCGGACCGAGGCACGGGGCACGGGGCGGCCGACCTTCGTCAAGCTCGAGAATTCCGAGAACTAAAACGCCTTGCAACGGCATGATTGGGTCCTGTATCTCATCCGCTCCTGGGCGGTACGACTCCGTTCGAGTCAAGGCTTGGCAAAGTGGCCTATGGGTCGAGGGGGAGCACTCGCTCTGCGGATTTCTATCGAAGAATGGGATGGTGTGCAACAAATGTTTTACACGGCCACGCCTCAGCACAAACGCGTCTCCTCTGCTAACTGCTGGACGTGCTTTAGCGAGGCTTTCTCTGAGCATGTACTGCGAGGAGCGCTCTAATCAATTCGAAGGCAATTTGATTGACCTTCAGGCAGATCCGACCACTGGCTAAAGCTACCGGTTCAGGGAGAGATGTCCTAAACTTCACTGAGTACCATGCGCGGGCGCAAAACGCCACCTTCTGAGTTCACCAAAAAGGCACAAATGTTGACGATGATATCGAAGGCGTTGCGCGGGCAAGACAAGCGGTAACAAAAGTATGTAGGCCGAGCATCATTTGATCTAGGAATGCAACAATTCCCTGCAATACCCAATTGTTAACTCCGTCGTTGACAGCAGGACTTTGTCGGAGACAGCAAAATTTGGGGTATGCACCGCGGATTCATTCCCCGGCTCCTGACTGCCAAACCAGAAGTAGATTGCAGGCACGCAACTAGAATAGAATCCGAAGTCATCGCTTCCGGGTGTTGCCGGGCGTCGAACAAACTTGTCCCCTCCTGCGAGTTCAACGACAGCGTTACGGAATCGTTCGACCAAGGCAGCGTCGTTGACGACAGGTGGCTCGCCCAAATGCGACGAAAATTTCGCCCTGCCCCGGTGCATAGCAGCAGCAGCTTCCGCGACCTCTCGGACGCGTTGGACCAACATCTCTCGCCGCTCTACACTGCTGGTACGAATCGTGCCTGTCATGACAACTGATGGACAGATGATGTTTGTGGCCTCCCCCCCACTGATAGTGCCGATAGTCACGACCGCCGCGTCCTTACCGGGCATCTCGCGCGACACCACCTTTTGAACTTCGTTAATGAAGGTTCCTGCAATTGCAATCGCGTCAACGCCTTCGTATGGCTTCGCCCCATGGGACATCAAACCCTCAAACTTGAGTTCGAACTGATCAGCCGAGTTTGTTACAGCGCCCGCTCGAGCGCCATATGAACCTGCCGGGATGTCAGTCCGGACATGGAAGCCCACGGCAGCGTCGAAACCGTCGAGCAGTTTCATCTCGACTACAGAGCGCCCCCCAAGCGGCTCGGCTTCTTCCGCAGGTTGAAAGAACACGCGAAGCCTTCCAGAGAAGGCAGTGCGCATACGGTGGAAAGCCAAGGCTGTCCCGAAGGCGATTGATGCATGGACGTCATGGCCGCAAGCATGCATGACGCCATCAATCTGCGACATGAATGGCAAGTCATTGCGGCACTCCTGAATCGGAAGAGCATCGATGTCTCCGCGCAAAGCGATAAAGCGGCCGGGTCCTGCAGCTTGGCCCACAATGTCCACATAGAGACCAGTCTTATGAAAAACCCCGGCTCCCATAATGCCAAAATGCTCCAACGCTTCCCGAATTCTCCTTTGCGTTTTCCATTCAGTGTTAGATAGTTCGGGCTCGCGGTGTATTGCGTGACGCATTTTGATCACTGCCTGGCACTCTATTTGTAAAAGTCGGTAGTCACCCAATCGATTCATTTTACTTCAGCTTTCCTGGCTATCCTTTATCGCAGCTATGGGACATTTTGATGCGAGTGAGAGACAGTGATGCTCTCAGACCTCGATGGGAAAGGCGAAGCTGGCCTTAACGCGATCCATCACGACCATGGTCTTGAACCCTTTGATGTCGGGATTGTCATAAAAGAACCGCCGGGTGAAGAGTTCATACCCCTCCATGTCTTTGGCAGTTACAATGAGTATGAAGTCCGCTTCGCCTGTGATGTAATAACCGATCATCACCTCCCGCGTGTTCCGTATTGCTGTTTTGAAACGGTCTATGATATCCGCTCGCTCCCTCTCCAGAGCCACCAACACGATCATGGTGATAGGTCGACCGACTGCTTTTGGCGAGACGATCGAGACATCCGCCTCAATCACCTTCTCGCTGCGCAGTCGCTTCAAGCGCCGTTGACAAGCTGTTGGAGACAAGTGAACTAGGGCAGCAAGTTCCTCGGACGTTAGGCGGTTGTTCTTCTGAACCGCCTCTAAGAGCGCCAAGTCAATGCGATCCAATTCAATCATTACGACGTCCTACGAAGACGATGGTTCGTCCTAGCAGAGCACCACTTGCAGACGGTGCAGGGCGTACTAAAGCCTTAAGCGAAAGTGCCACTCTCGACCGCTACGGCAATCTGCGATGTCGGAGTAATCGCAGTGACGCTTTGTCCGACATCTGCATCTCATCTTCAGCATTCGGAGATCGACACTGCGAGCTAGTTTCATCCGCCGTTGCGGCCCTTGAGGCTAATGCATCTCAAGGCGGCGATTCTGCGTCCCGCTTACGCCTTAGTGCGACAAGATCTGACTCAAGAACAACTTGGTTCTTGCGTGTTGTGGGTTTGTGAAGAAGTCATTCGGCGCACCTTCTTCAACAATTTTGCCTGAATCCATGAATATAACCCGGTCCGCAACCGCTCGGGCAAAACCCATTTCATGAGTGACGCAAACCATAGTCATGCCGTCGCGCGCAAGACTCGTCATGGTTTCGAGCACTTCTGATACCATCTCCGGATCAAGCGCCGAGGTGGGCTCATCGAAAAGCATCACAGCCGGTTCCATGCAGAGAGATCGGGCAATCGCGACGCGCTGTTGTTGACCGCCGGAGAGTTGAGCCGGGTACTTGTTGGCCTGCTCGGGAATTCGGACTCGTTCCAAAAATCGCATGGCAGTCTTCCGCGCCTCCGCCTCGGAGACACCCTTGATCCACATTGGGGCAGCCATGCAGTTCATCAGTACTGTCATATGAGGAAAAAGATTGAAGTGCTGGAAGACCATACCCACGTTTTTGCGAACGTCTGTGACGTTGCGCATTTTGTCGTGCAGTCTAATTCCATTGACGATGATGTCCCCCTGCTGATGAGCTTCGAGACGATTGAAGCACCGGATGAGCGTTGATTTCCCCGACCCGGAAGGACCGCAGATGACGATACGTTCTCCTTTACGCACTGTCAGGTTGATCTCGGTTAATACGCGAAAGGAGCCGTACCACTTTGATACGTTGGTTGCTTCAATAATTTTTTCCGCACTCATCTGACCTAGTGATTCCGAGATTGAAGTGACCGGTGCGTGATACGCGCTAACGGCGTGCAAAGGCGTGTTTCCGGTGAGGCCGTTAAGTTGGCTTAGGTTGTTAACACTCATCGGACCTTGCTCCTTGCAAAATGACGTTCAAGCCGTGACTGAGCTACCTCGAGGCAGGCAGACATTATCCAGTAGATGATGGCGGCTGTTATGAGCATCTCCATGTGATGAAAGGTCGGCTGTCCGATCGTACGAGCAAGGAACGTCAATTCCCACACGCCGAGAACCGAAACCAGTGAACTGTCTTTCAACATAGAGATGAACATATTTCCCATGGGAGGTATAATGACCGGAAGCGCCTGAGGCAGTATAATCCGGCGCATGGTCAGACCAAAACCGAACCCCATGGATCGAGACGCCTCCCATTGACCTCGGTCGATGCTTTGGATGCCCGCTCGGAAGATTTCGGTCATGTAAGCACCGACGCAAAGCGAGAGAGCCAATATTCCTGAAGGGACAGCATCCATTATGATGCCCAATTGCGGCAATCCCAAGTAGATCAAGTAAATCTGCATGAGCAAGGGCAGGCCGCGGAAAAAGGATGTATAAAAGCTGGCAATGGCATAGGCAAAACCATTACTTGAAAGCTTTGCAACCGCCGCAATGATTGCAATCAGGGACGCAAATACTAGCGATACGGCTGACACATAGATCGTGGTTACTACCCCTTGCGTGATCAGATAAGGCAAGTTCTCGGAGATGAACGGAAGGCTGAGGTTGAACGAGTCAAAGAAGGCGAGAAACAACAACAAGAGTTCCAGCCATACAATGCCGACCTGAACGTTCAGGGGTGCAAACGCGATAAACACGACGTTAACGCAGAACACAACCGCAATCATGAAGGCAATCGCGAAACGCCCGTAGAGACCGCTTTGCTCAGGATCGCCGATCACCGGCCTCATAAATTCGCCAAACGTCGTCCCGGTTAGATTGAAGAGCATGAAAACGGCTAACACAACGGCAAAGACCGCTGCGATGAACCAAGGCTTGTGAACAAGAACCTCAGATTCTACCGTATCTTGGTACAGCATGTGAAAACCTTTCGAAACGAGGCGACCCGGTAGTTTGCCGGGCCACCAGAGGTCAGTGACCTCAGTTTTGGGCGAAGTGATCGGCCCCGAACCACTTGATCGACAGCTTAGAAAGTGTGCCGTCATCGCTCATACTCTTAACCGCTGCTGCGATCTTATCGCTAAATTCCTTGTCGCCGTGAAGAACTGCGATTGCACCAGGGGAAGCGAACAGCGGCTCTCCAAGTTGCCTCAAAGGGTAGCCGTCTTTTATGGCCTTCGCGGCTATCACTTCGTCGGCGATCGCTCCGCTGAGACGGGCACCGTCACCTATGCGGAGATCGTCCAATACGATGTTGGTGCTGTCATACCTTTTCACCTCACTTGGTGTGAATTGGTAGGTAATTGGCTCGGCCCCGATCCAGTCGGGTGTTAGTTTGTGTTTTGCGTACGATTCCGCCACCGTACCGGCCGTGACGCCGATGACCTTGCCGTCAAGATCTGATAGCTTGTTTGCTTTGCTGTCTTTATGAACGACTGCGATTACAGGGTCGTAAGCGTAAACTGCGGGAAAATCGAACTTTTCGGTGCGAGCTTTGGTAGGCGTCATCTGTCCCATAGCCATGTCCCAGCGATTTTGCCACTGGCCGGAAGTGATGACTTCCCAACTGGGGGTGACGAACTCGATCTCAACTCCGAGCGATTTTGCTACCGCCTTGGCAACCGCTATATCATAGCCATCAAGCTCATGCTTATCGTTCAAGAACGACATGGCTCCCCAGTCGGTCCCGACTGCCACCCGTAGCTTTTTTGTTGCGAGCACGGTGTCGAGGACTGCCCCAGCTTCCGCCCTGTTGGGGAGGGCCATCGTTACAGCCGCGAATGATAGAGCGACGGTCATCCGTCGCATCAGCTTATTCATGTGATGTTCCCCGCGTTAGCGTTTTCTTGGTTTTGAAGCTCACTGGCCCTAGGATTTGAGATACGCAAGCCTCAGCCTGATAAATTACCTTGTCCAAGAGAAATATGCAACAGATGTTTTATTTGTATCGTTTTGCGTCAAGTGAATCTTTTGGAGCACTTCCAACTGACCGACCGGGTACGCCCCCTACTTGTGATTATGGGATGGCCCGCCCCTTCTGCAAGGGTGATTTGCAGGCGGGGCGGGCCATACGTTTATAGTGGCCGCTCCGCTATTTCACTGGCGACGCCTTCGTCCAGCGGAGTATCGAATGTCATCAGGATAAAGCCCAACGTGAGATAGAAGCCAACGGTGGCCATGAGGTCGAACACGGCTTCCTTCCCGATGGTGGCTGCGAGCAGGCTTTCAACATCGTGGGGGAGCCGTTTGTCATCGAAAAGTGCGTCCACGGCGCGAGCGATCAGCCCATCCTCCCCGTCGGGCAGGCCGCACATAGCTTGTATCCGCGCATCTGAAACACCGAGTTTTCTCGCTCGACTCACATGATGAGCCCATTCGTAAGGTGACCCCATCCGATGGGCCGCTCGCAAGATGACGAGTTCTGACCGAACGGCACCTAAAGAACTATCCTCAACAATATGCTGACGTAGTGGAGCCCATGCCTTCAGCAATGCGGGATTGTGCGCCATTGTGCGGTACACGTTAAGTGCTCCGGCAAATCCAACCCTCATGTCCGCAATTTCAAGTGGCCAGTCTTCATCCGTGATCGGCAGGCAAGGAGATCTTGTCTTAAGTGAGCCATTCATAACGGCGCCTCAGGTCTCGATGGCGGCATTGATCGCCGCAGCGAGACGATCCACGATCATATCGATTTGGTCGGGCTGAATGATGTAAGGCGGAGCCAGCAGTACATGGTCGCCGAACTTCCCATCGATTGTACCGCCCATCGGATAGCAAATTAGGCCCCGCTGCATTGCCTCTCTTTTGATCTTGACGTGAATCTTACGAGCCGGATCGAACGGCTGCTTCGTGTCCTTATCCGCGACAATTTCCAACCCGCGAAATAGCCCCCGACCACGGATGTCGCCGACGTACGGCGACTGGCCGAGTGCCGCATCAAGTCCGGCCTGGAGCCGATCGCCCATGTTGATGACGTTGGCCATCATTTCTGGGCGCTTGATGATCTCGACCACCTTGCTGGCTGCCGCCGCAGCGATGGGATGACCGATGTAGGTATGACCGTGCTGGAACAGACCCGAACCTTCGGTAAACGCGCGATAGATCTTTTTCGACAACAGCACCGCGCCAATCGGCTGGAAGCCCCCCCCCAAGCCCTTCGCAATGGTCACCAGATCGGGAACAATTCCTTCCTGTTCCAGTGCGAATATCGTACCGATACGGCCCATACCGCACATCACTTCGTCGAGAATGAGCAAGATGCCGTACTTGTCGCAGATCTTTCTGATCCGTTTGAAATAGTCCGCCACGGGTCCCACAGCGCCGAGCGTGGCACCGACAACCGGTTCCGCAACAAAGGCCATGACCTTGTCGCCTCCCAACTCGACGATCTTCGCCTCCAGTTCGGCTGCCAGTCGTGCAGCGTAGGTCTCAGGTGCTTCACACGCCTGCATGTCTCGATAGGCATAGCAGGGCGAGACATGATGGGTTTCCGGCAAGATCGGCTTGAACTGTTCGCGGCGCCACGCATTTCCACCGGTTGCTAGAGCCCCGATTGTGTTTCCGTGATAGCTTTGACGACGTGCAATGATATGTCGGCGTCGCGATTCTCCGATTTCGACGTAATACTGACGCGCCATCTTGAGCGCCGCCTCCACGGCTTCGGAACCGCCAGATACAAGGTAGACATAATCGAGACCCTCGGGCGCCAACGCGACTAGCTGCTCGGCAAGCTGTTCAGCGATGTCGGTCGTGAAGAACGAAGTATGGGCATAGCTGATGCGCCCCATCTGCGCCTTCATTGCGTCTAGCACTTCGGGATGATTATGGCCAAGGCAACTGACGGCCGCGCCGCCTGATCCATCTATGTAGCTACGACCCTCGCTATCTGTAATGTAGATGCCCTGCCCGGCGACGGCTTTTGGCAGATTCGTACCGATGGTTCGATGGAGGATTTTGGTCATATTTGTCTCGGGCTGTTGCGGCCGGCAGTTCGGCCCTGGTTGCCAATGATTTGCAGCATTTTGCGAGAAATGCAACAACTGTTTTAGATGATCATGTTTTGACCCATTTGTTTTCACACGTTAAGCATCAGCGCGGCGAGTGGCCGACATCATTAAGCGCAGCGAGGATTTGACTTTTCCACTCTCCGGAGAGATGGTTCGGTTGAATTACGGCAGCCATCATGAGGCAAATGTTGCAAAAGGGTCCACTTCACGCTGACATCATTGAGCGGTTCGACGATATGTCTGAGCAGTTGCAGCAGGCAGCGCGCCATATACTTGAACATCCGCAGGAGGTCGCGCTGGTTTCCATGCGAGAATTGGCGCGCAACGCGGGCGTGCAGCCGTCAACAATGACGCGCTTGGCGAAATTCCTCGGGTTTTCTGGATATGAAGATTTCCGAGGGCAACACGCCGACGTCATTAGGGTTAGCGCGGACGGGTTCGCTATGCGCGCTATGCAGAGAGACGAGGGCACAACGAACGGTGAAGGACTGGCGCATCGAATGCTCCAGAGCCTATCAGCGCAGATCGCTCGGCTTTGCGAATCTGATACGCTCTCCAGGCTCAGCACCTTGGCCGATCGGCTGAAGAATGCCCGCAGGATCTATGTTCTTGGAGTACGCTCCTGCCATTCGGTAGCCTGGCACTTCCACTACGTCATGACGTTACTAGGCGAAAAGACCGTCCATCTAGATGGTCCAGCCGGGACAGGCGGCGACGCGCTTATTCGCGCCACAGCAGACGACGTTCTTCTCGCCATATCAATCAATCCATACTCGCTTTATACTCTGGAACTCGCTCAGGCAGCCCGTGAAAGAGGGATAGGAGTCCTTGCAATAACCGACAGTGAGGTTTCTCCGCTGGTGACCATTGCCGAGCATGCGGTCCTTTGTTCAACAGAGAGCCAGACCTTTTTCCACACCTTGACCCCTGCTCTAGCAATCTCGGAGGTCTTGTGCGGGCTCTTGGCAAACCATGACCGCAAGGCGGCCCTTGAAGAGCTTAAGCGGGTCGATCGCCACCTTTCCTCGATGAATACATACGCAACTTCCATTCCTCGACGTAAGATTTGAGTTAAAGCGGGTCGCGATTTTTAGGATTCAGGATTGATCGGGATAGGGGGACGCCTCACGGCGCCGCCCCTCCCACACCACCGGGCATACGGGTCACGTACCACGGCGGTTCAACCGGATTAAGCTTGGGCAGAGACATGGAGACGTGGGAGGCCGAGTGACTCGAAGTAGTGGTTGCGCAGGGCCTGTTGAACCGCGGGGTGTCCTGACATGCGCCAGAATCCCGTCGGCGAACCGGCGGCAATCGCAGCACGGAACTTTGGAACGCCAAGGCGGCGCAGTTCCTTGAAGCGGTTGTGTCCGTTTCCCCATTGTCGCCAAAGATACAGACGTAGTCTTCGGCGGATCCACGCTTCCAAATTCGTAAGCACCCGCGGGGTCTGGCAGAAGCCGAAGTAGCCGCGCCATCCGATGAGGTATGGCTTCAGCTCTTTGATCAACTGCGGCAGACTGAATCCCCGCGTCCGGCTTGTCATGTCCCGGATCCGCGCCTTGAACTTGTCGAGAGCCTTCGGCGCAATGCGCCGCTCGCTTCCGTCATTCGAGATGCTGAACCCCAGGAACTTCCGCTCCTCCGGTTGCGCCACCGCACTCTTCGACTCGTTGACCTTCAGCCGCAGCTTCTTGGTCAGGAACCGGCTTATGGAAGCCATGACGCGTTCGCCGGCGCGGCGGCTGCGAACATAAATGTTGCAGTCATCCGCGTAGCGGCAAAAGCGGAGACCCCGTCGGGCCAGTTCCTTGTCGAGATCGTCGAGCAGGAGGTTGCTTAGGATGGGCGAGAGCGGACCACCTTGCGGGGTCCCCTCATCCACCGGACGGACCAAGCCGTCCTCCATCACCCCCGCATTGAGGAATGCTCGGATGAGTTTGAGCACACGCTTATCGGACACCCTTGCGGCGACGCGCGCCATCAGGCCGTCGTGATTAACCCGGCCGAAAAATTTTTCCAGGTCAATGTCAACGAGGTAGCTGTTACCCTCGGCAACGTAGCGTTGCGCTTGGGCTACCGCCTGATGGGCGGAGCGTCCCGGGCGGAAGCCGTAGCTGTGCTCGGAGAACGTCGGATCCCACTGCTCCTGGAGGACCTGCAGCAGGGCTTGCTGGATCAGTCTGTCGACG
>Ga0214544_1012592_pt1 | contig 10884 bp, 10 predicted proteins | sample CNSS3metaG_FD_160074 | JGI IMG/M metagenome (GOLD analysis project Ga0214544, IMG submission 160074) | Root nodule microbial communities from cowpea collected in UCLA plant growth center, Los Angeles, California, USA - CNSS3 | ecosystem: Host-associated > Plants > Roots > Nodule | place: USA...
TCTCTCATCCTCACTCTCGTCCAATTCATGACGTTCCTCATCCCCTGAAAGAACACCAGATTCATCACCAGATTCAGGATCAGCATTACCCATGTCTGCTGTATTTTCCACCTCTTCAAAACCATCACCATCCCCCCTGTTTCATTTACCCCACTTGCATTCACAGCGTCAGCATCACCCTTTGCCTCTTCTTCATTTTCCATATCCACATTCGCAGCATCACCCTGTTCTTCAGTTTCCATATCCACATTCGCAGCATCACCCTTTGCCTGTTCTTCAGTTTCCATATCCATATTGACAGCAACATTTTCCTCTTCATCATTTACCCACCCACCATTAACAACAACAGTTCCTTCTGATTCCTTTACCCCAACTCCATTAACAACAGCATTTGAAGGTTCTTCATTTACCCCATCACCATTCACTCCTTCAATAAGTTCAACAACTTGAGCAGAACTAACCACATGATCCACATAGATCTCAACCTCCTCGTTTCTCTTCTCTGCGTATTCGGCCAACTCCAAAGCATGCCTATCTTCACATAATGGCCTTAGATCTCTATCCATTCTCCCTTTCTTAGGCTTCCACCACATATAAAGTTCTCCATCGTACTTAAAATCCTTCTTCAGAATACCCAACGCTTCGAAGTAGGACCACATGTCTGGATCCAGTCCACGCACTACATGTTCCTCTCCACCTTCGTAACGCAACATCCTTCCCCTGAATCCTTCAAACTTCCCCATGTGATGGAAGACGACTGAAAAACCCATCTGTGCAACAACCAAATACAGAACCCTAAACCCATCAGAATGAAAACCAGAAACTACAATGACAGACCCGCACGAAAATGGAAACACCCAAAAAATTTTCCCCCAAATCAAAACCACCAAAACCCTAAATGAAGAATAAGAAACGAAAGCAAAAACACTTACCTCTATTTCCAGCTGATGATGGTCGAACAACGTCGCCGGCAAACTCAATGACGCACCACGAGCACACCCTCCACTATTACTCGCACACCCTCCACAATTACTCGCACACCCTTCGTTTTCAACTTTCACCGCGACAAAAAGATGAACCTCCACAATTACTCGCACTCATGACCTAACTTTTTACTGCTGATGGAAGACATAAAGCACATGTTAAAATCGTGTTATATAATATGTTATATAATATTAATTTAATTAATTTTTAACAGAAAAAAAATACCATTTAACACGTGTCAACACGTGTCTCAATCTGAATAACCACGTGTTGCAATATCAGGAGTCTACTTGGAACGCCGTTTGCCACGCACTCACAGACTTAACGCCGTTCACAAATTAGGGACTAAAATCAGTAGTTTCAAATTCATGAGGACCAAAATGGTTTAACGTTTGCGGGAGGGACCATTTCCAAAAAATGATAATAGTTGAGGGACTAAAAACATAATTAACCCTTGTTTTAATGTCATATGTATTTAAAATGCTTTCATGAATTCCAGAACACTATATATTCTGATAATAGAAGTTAGGTAAGAAATTGTTACATGCGAATTACTGCCAAGTTTCTGGTTTGCATTCTTCACATTTTATTCACATACATAATGCAAAATCATCAGATTTTGCTATTCAGAAATTAGTTCTTGGATTGTAAAACAATATATAGATTTTAAAACTACATAATTGATATATGACATGGATATCTGAAAAGAGAGTAATGGCCAACTTCTAAATAATGTACTTACAAGTTGTTTTGTTTATTTACGCCATCTGTATCTTGATCATAAAGTAAATGGAGCAGCATATTATCTTTTGTTTTCTCAGTAGATTCTTAACATCTTAAATATTGTGATCTAATCATTGAAGTGCATGTTTTCTATGGAAATAGATTGGCCATTGGAGATGATTGTTTCTATGCATTGTTGTGTGTTCAAGATAATGCAACATACAGACCAACCATGTCAGATGTTGTTGTAATGCTAGGGAATGACAAATTAAACCTTCCAAAACCCAAGCACCCAGCATTTTCTGTTGGAAGAAAGTTCTCAGAGGATGAACCAAAATCAAAAAGATCCAAGAATCTTCTTAATACTGATGTAACAATCTCTATTACTTTACCAAGGTAATGTATAATTACGAAAAGGATTTGTCTCTCCTCAAAAGTAACATTCGAGCTGTATTTTATCAGAAATATAAATGCAAGTATCACACGGATCATTGTTATCGATGATTGATATTTACTCATGTAGTTATTTATTTAGACATATAGAACTTCTACAAATAAGAATATATCACCGCCTTTCAAATTCCTTCGTTTTTCTACAATTTGGTTCTCTCGATGGTAGTTGCTTTCTTCAATTTTTTGGCTCACTTTTCAATTGATATTCGAATCACTTTTCTTCGGAAAGGAATCTAAAAGTTTGTGCATGCCCATAGGAAATAGGAGTTGGTATCACTTCACACATTCATAATCTCCTTTTTCTTCTTATAGCCCAAACAAGTATGAGTTTGCGGTGGCTATCGCCTGTTTGTGAAAATGCTTGGGAGAACCATTGGAGCACAATGGCCATGAATTTGCAAAGAAGAACGGGATATGGTGATGCTTATTACAAAATGTATGAAGTGAACTTTTCGTGCCTGAATATTGAGGGATATGCCACTCTTTATTAAGAGCTTTCTATTTGAGTTAACTTGCCCTGTTGGTATTGTAAATACGTTATCATGGCATAACCTGTGAGTTTAAGGCTCTTTTGTTCTCATCACAATTTTTTCCTTCTCTGTTTTTAGGAACAAATAATGAGCTATGTTCATTACTGACAGATATTTTGGTTTCCACTTCTTACTTGAACATATGTGGATATTTTCTTTTATTCCAAGATTACTATTTATGAAGTGCACATCAGCTTGCACCTTAAAAGAGTACACTATTGATGATGGAACTGTGACATAGGGTGTAGGTGTGCATGCTGGCCAGCAAAAGTTTGGCAGGTTATGACTGGTGTAGGTGTGGTGGTGGTGTTGGTGCTGACGACTTGTGAGTTGACACGCGATATCCCGTGAGGAGAATAAATCAAATAAAATACAGAAATGTTCATTATCTCGGTATAGTAACAGAGGTTGTTACATCATTAATGGAAAGATTCTTGGAACTGTTTGATGTAGAGAGTTCCACTAAGGTAATTCTTCCAATCGAAAAGGGAGGGTGCTTGGGTTTTGGAAGGATCATTCCCTCACTTGCCAACATCACAACAACATCAGACATGCTTGATCTATCTTTTGCATCTTCTTGAACACACAACAAACCAATCTGTATGCATCTCTCAACTTCACTCCCTACGAAGGAATTTTCCATCGTTGGATCCATCATTTCCAAACATTTTCCTTCACACCATATTCTCCAAGCCTGCAAGTATTGTTAATATTGTGAAGCATTAACTAGAATTCTTGAACAGTTTCTTGGCCATATATAACTGAGGAGACTTACATACAACAGAAGAGTCTGACCATGCTCTGACAGATAGAATCCACTATTCTTTCTCCCACAAATGATTTCTAGGACGAGAACTCCGAAACTGAAAACATCAGATTTCACTGAAAACAATCCTTCCATAGCATACTCGGGAGCCATGTATCCACTAATGCAAATAAATAGAGCTTTATTATTTTTCATGTTGAGGTGTATGAAAACAAAGAATTTCTTTTTTCTAAATTAAATGCTTAATAATTCCTCCATGAACCTTATTGTTTAAGAATGTTTAGTATGAGTAAAACTCACTAAGTGCCTATTACTCGTTTTGTATTTGCCTGGTTCTGTCCTTTTTCAAATGCTCTTGCCAATCCAAAATCTGATATTTTGGGATTCATTTCAGGGTCTAATAGAACATTGCTAGCTTTGAGATCTCTGTGAATTACTTTCAGTCGAGAGTCCTCATGAAGGTATAAAACACCTCTTGCTATTCCATTTATAATGCTTAATCTTAATTTCCAATCAAAATGCTTTTTTCTCTCATCATCTGACAACACAAAAACAGAGAAGAAATTGAGCAACAAGACAGCATTTGAAGATCTATGACATGATTATTCATTGCATGATATAACTTGAATTTAGTTTCAGGTTATGAAAGGAGAAGACAACGCTTCTATAGGTATTATTATCCTGTCTTGCTGTTCCTATTCTTAAAATCAAGAGTACCCCATATACATAAAGTACTTTAAAGCACCATAGACAAAATGTAAAGAAACAATTGCAGAGCAAGCATTTGTACTTTTAATTGAAGCGTCGAAGCTGTGTAAGAACATACCAAAGAGGTGAAAGTCGAGGCTTTTATTAGGCAAATATTCATAAACCAGTATCTTTTCATTTTCCTCCAAGCAACATGCAAGAAGTCTCACAAGGTTGCGATGTTGCAGCTTAGCTATAAGCATTACTTCATTATCGAACTCCTCTGAGCCTTGACCAGAAAATTGTGACAACCTTTTAACTGCAATTTGTCTTCCATCAGGCAGAACTCCCTGACACACATAGTGATCAATCAATAAAAGCATTTTGAAAGATGCTAAAAATAAAGAATGCAAATCCAAAATTCCAAATCACTTTAACCTTGTACACTGGGCCAAATCCACCTTCGCCCAGTTTTGATACTTCAGAGAAGTTAGCAGTACTTTGTAGAATTGTGATTAATGGGATAGTAGGAAGGTCTGGATTCAGTGTGTCCTCAGTTTGAATATTGTGATATGATGATAGACGAATGGCACGAGGTATCAGCCCATCTACATAGTCAAATTTCCGTGTTCTTGTATGAACTAAATAACCATATTTGAGAATGGGATGACAAATAAGCCATAAAAAAAATTGTCATGTATGGTTCAAGGAAACTTACCTTTTCTAGTTCTACACCACCACCAATATACACTCAAACACAGTACAGTTATCGACCCCGTCACACTGAAGCTAATAATCAAGATTTTTGACCTGTTATTGCCTCCATGTTTAGCTGTAACAGTATTAAAGAAGAATAACTAATTTTCCATATAAATCAACGTCAATAAATAAACAAACATGTGTTACCTGTGTCACAGAAAGTCACTACTATCCCAATTTACAATACAACAAATGAAAAACGTGTTACTGTAAGATCAATGAATCACCTAATTTCGGATTAGGCTCAGCAACTGAAGATGTTTGGTAGAACATATGATCATCATACTTTATTGCACAACTTCCAGTCCAAATCACCCATCCTAATTTCTGTTCACAACATTTGGCAATTTTGGCTAATATAGTCTCCAAACACTGTCTGCACCCTTCATTTGTGAGATCTCTAGAACATTGCACCAAGCCATATCTTCTCTCAGTGGAACTCAAATTAAAGACATCCATATAAAACAACTGGTTAGTTTCCTTTGTTGCTTTTCTGATCAAACCTCTCACAAAATCATCACCTTCCTGAATATCTTCAATGTTTGATATATTTTTCTCTCCAAGAGCATGCCATGATATGTTTGTTAAAACAGTCCCATAAAAGCTCTCATTGGAGTATCTTAGAACGCAAAAGTCATACCAAACCATAGCAGAGACCCTGTTGGGGCAGCGCTGAGGGGCTTCTTTGGCAGCAGTAGAGACACAGAACTGACAAAAGTATCCAACAACATCACCACGACAATCATAGAGGCCATACACAGGACTCTTGTTTCCTATGCTTTTGTAGTTATAACCTTTGCTTGTGGCTGCGTCTGAAGATGCCCATCTCAGCATTTCCTCAAGATTTGTTTGGTATACACTGTTGAGAGGTTGCTGGGTTGTGTTTTGGCAGTTACTTCCCACAAAAATGGGTGTTTGTGCCTTCGTAACTTGTGGTCTGAAACTCAGCAATAAGAAGAAACCATAGCATATTGATCTCAGGTGTAGTTTTTTTCCCAACATAACTATGCAGTTACCTTATTTACTTGCTCCGAAAATGATTATACCAAACATCAAAACATTATACCAAGTAATGAATTTGGTTATACTTGTATATTCTGATCAAATAGTGTACTATTTCCATCGTAAGTCAACATATACCTCTGTAAGTCCTATCTTCAATTATGTGAAAATTTTCTCTGAAGGAACACCGTTTTAAATGTTTTTCAAACGGTTAACTATTTGTAATATGGTTTACTTTTCTTGGTCAAAATTTGAATTTTGACCTTCACGTTGTAAGAATATGTCAAAACTATAAAATCAACGTCAGAATTGGGTTTCCTTACCAAATTCTGGATTATTTTTTTAAATTTTAAAATTTTGAAAAAACCGAAAATTATGAAATGTTTTGAAATTAAAATTAAAATAATAAAAATAATAAAAATAAATAATGTTTTACAGCATTAATATTTGAAATTATTTTTGAATAATTTTAATTAATTGTTAAATTTAGTAAATATTCATATTCTGTTAAAAAATATTAAATTACTTATACTTAAAAATTAAAATATTAATTTAAACTAAGGATTTGAGTGTATTTATAATTAAATGTATATTTTAGTCATTAAAAAAATTAAAATTATAATAATAAAAATAAATAGTGTAACCATAGCAAATGGACTGTTGTCCACTTTTATTATATCTCATATATCAGAACCTTTATCACTTGACATTTCACCTTTTTGTCTAATTGTCTTGTACTTCATTTATATAAATTTTTAAGACATTCACTGTTTGAGATTTTTCATGTTGTAAATAAACATCTTCATAACACGAAAAATTATCAATAAAGGTGATGAACTTAACTTTATTGAAGGAATTTACATCAAACGAATCACATATATCGGTGTATACAATTTCAAGTGTTGGTATCGCGCAACGGAATGTTTTAGCGTTTGGACAAAAATCAAGAGGGGGTGAATTGGGTTCTTAATAAAAATTGTGCTTTTAATATTTTCCCTTCTAATATCAAAGATCAATTAAAATTTTTTCCTTTATTTTCTAATAAACACAATAAAATAAAGAGAGTAGAGAAGAGAAAATTGTACAAAGTATTTATACTGGCTCGGATCAAAAGACCCTACGTCCAGTTGTTAATCTTTCAAAAACGAGATTAACTAAATCACTAAAATAAACCAAACTTACAATCAATGATAAGAAAGATTAGGGTTTAGAAAACACCTCTCTTGAATCACACAAGAGATGAAGACACCTCCCTTGAAATCCACAAGGGATGAAAACACCTTCCTTGAATCACACAAGGAATGAACACCTCTTTTGAATCCCACAAAGGATGATCGGCTTCTCCTAGCAACAGCAGCAACACTCAATCACTCAAGATCCCACTTGATGAAAGTTATCGCTCTACCCACACTAGGTTTTTTAAAGTCTTCCCATAGAGAGTTCTCAAGTACTCAGACTTCTCTAACTTCTGTATTTTAATAATGAAAGTCCACCACTCTATTTATAGAAGCCTATTTAGAAATTAGGTTAAGAATATGAAAAGTTAAGTCGCAACTACCATAGATAATCGATTATCATAAGTGATAATCGATTACCACAAAAACTTTTATGAAAATATTTTTCTTGCTGTGATAATCTATTATCAGTCAGGATAATCTATTATCAGCAAGTGATAATCGATTATCAGCAGTGATAATCGATTATTCCAGAGGCTTTTCTCAAAAATCAGTTTTAATTGAGATAATCGATTATCACTAAGAATAATCGATTATTCCAGTGAGTTTTGCAAATAAATAAAATTCTCTTAGTGCTCTACTATATGGGTTTTGCCTTTTGACTCTTGACATACTAATTTAACTATTTCAAATAACATACACATATTACAAAACCTAAATAACTAAACCCATAAGTCTTCAACGTATCTCTTGAATCGAAGCATTCTTTTAAGTCTTTAACATTTTTCCATGCATCATCATCAAGTCTTCCATACTTCTTCATAAGTCATCATCATCATCAAAACTCCTTATTGGAGGAAGATGTTCATCTTCTTCTTTTTGTCAACATCAAGAAGTTGAGTGTTTCTTGTGGCTCCTTTCTTTGTGTGTTTTATTGGTTTGCGTTTATTAATCTTTGCATTCTTTCTTTGAAAATGTGTCCCAAATGCTTATGCCATAAGTAAGAAGGTCGTTCATCCACTAAACTATATTTAGTTCCAACATTGTGATCCAAGGTCATAAAAGTTTCGGTATATAAATTATCTAAATTCATTTGGTATAAACCATCATAAAGTGTATCATATTCAATCATACAAGTACGCTTAAACAAACTGAAACAATTTTAAGAAAGAGTACAAAGAAACATCAACATTAGACAAAGAAATTAAATCTCTAGTGATACTAGGTACATAAAAAGTATCCATGAGGAACTTCAGTTAAGTTTGATTTAAAACATACATAGGTGTTGCCCACTTTTCTTATCGAACCAAGCACTATGCTTTATGCAATCATTCTAGAAATGTCCTGATTTCTAGTAGAAATGACATTTACAATTTTTTTTCTAGATTTTGGTGGATGATTCATCAATCTTTAACAATCCTTTACCTTTCCATCCTTCTTAAAAACTTTCTTTCCAGCTCCTTGATTCCTCACACAATGAATGGAGTGACTTCCTAAGTTCTTGAGTCTAGTCTCCTCTTGAATTAGCATATTGTGCAATTCACGCACATTCCATTTGTCTTTCATAGTGTTCTAGTTCATATGGAACGAATCATACTCAAACGGTAACAAGTTCAAAATGAACTGCACGAGAAAACTTTCATCCACTATCATTCCCAAAGACTTGAGTTTTGTTGTGATGTTTGTCATCTCGATCAAATGCTTGTACATAGTACATGAATCATCAAATTTCATTGTGGTCAAGGTACTCATTAATGTCACAACAAGGAACTTGTCAACCATTTAGGAGTGCTCTTCCAAAAATTTCATAATTTTTTTCGCATTATCAGTTTTGGAAATAGTAGACTTAATGTTGCTTGCTATGCTCATTCACATAAACCCTAGCGAGGAAAATTCAACCCATTGAAGATTGGAACATACATAACGAGCAAATGTAAAGATATTGAAATAGAGACTTCCATTAACACATGCCTAATATTAATGTTGAGTCACAAAAACTAAACATAAATACAGATTAAGATATAAATAATCATTCTATGCATACCAATATTTTCCTTTGGATGGTACATTAGTACAAAAACATAATGATGTTAATTATTTTATAACATTAATGATAATTGAAATATGCATACACTAGAATCATTTACTATCTTTGAGTATATAAATAAAACTAATGACACATACAAAACTATGTATAATCGTGTTCATTAATTATAAAAACAAAACAATTAATCAACCTTATGATGATACAAAAATGTCTTATAATAATGAATTTCAAATAACTCATAAATCAATTATACATAATTTAACACCCATAACATGAGTAATTGAAATAAAAAAAACTAATAATTTAATATCAAATAATTTTAAAATTTTAACATTTTAATAACTAACAAAATTTATCATTTTTGATTTAATATATATATATATATATATATATATATATATATATATATATATATATATATATATATTATTGCTACGAATCATATATAACATTTTTTCTCATTAATTTTAAATTTTAATTTAACAATAGAGAGAAATTAAAAACACACCATCCGTATAATAAAATGAACATTAATTTATATTGAAAATATAATCAATAACATCCATTATAGTAATTGCATCCCATTACTGCTATTGGTACGCGAACTGTACCATTCGATTATTTTATATGCCGTGACACTCAATTCTCCAAAAACCATGACACAAGTCCTTTTGAATTCTCCAATTGAATCCATTAGCGTAAGGAAAACGTCTTTCCAATTCCAAGACTTTCAATTTTTAATGATTTTCATTCAGGTGACAATTTTTAATGATTTAACAATTGAAATCTTCCAATTAATTCCTATTGAAATTGAACCACACAGTACAATCATAATAAACCCCTCACACATTCATTAATCTTCACTATCAATAAATCAATGATGATAGGCACCGGAGGAAGAACGTAAGCATTTGTTTATGATTTCAATTTGAAGAAATCAATTACAGGCGAAGAAAAAAAAAACCTATATTTCATAATTTAGGGTTTTAAACAAAAATATAATTTGAAAAATATTATCATAGAAAAAAATTATATATCTAACAACATATATTCCGATACCGCAGTTTTCTCACTTTCCGAATCCATTCATACTTTTTATCTATTTTGTTTGAAATTATTTACAAATTTATAAAAAATTGGTACCACTCTTTTTGTAAAATATTTATATAAAATATTTTTTACAATAAATTTTGTAGAAAATGTTTATAAATTTTATAATTTTGTAAAAAATAATTATTCACAATAAATAATTGTCAAATAAGATTTTTAAAAGAAAAAGTTTTCTTTTTAAATTTTCAATCTCATATAATGTGAGAATTGTCGGTGATAACTAACTTCCATAAAGTTAGTTTCTGTTTTAATTTTATTTTTGTTATAACTTTCTATAATAATTAACACGTCTTTATATTTTATTAAATTACGTTACTATTGAATTTCTCGTTTTGTTTTTTATTAATAAAATATAATATATTTCATTTTCATACAATTTCTTTCTTGAAAAAAAAAACAAAAAATAAAAAACAATGTAACGTTTTGTAGGTAACCACTGCCTAACATTTTACTATACGAAAGATGTTTCTATCATGTTTATTTCATCTTAATTTAGAAAAACTACTATCATTGAAATTTTTGGGAGTTTTTTTAAAATTATTATTCTGTTGAAAAGAGAAAAGGTTGATTTACTAAAAATAAATAATTACGCATAGCTACTTCATAAACGAAAAGGAGAATTTTTTTTTTTTTTTTTTTTTTTTAAAA
>Ga0214544_1012594_pt1 | contig 10878 bp, 6 predicted proteins | sample CNSS3metaG_FD_160074 | JGI IMG/M metagenome (GOLD analysis project Ga0214544, IMG submission 160074) | Root nodule microbial communities from cowpea collected in UCLA plant growth center, Los Angeles, California, USA - CNSS3 | ecosystem: Host-associated > Plants > Roots > Nodule | place: USA...
ACTACATATTTTTATTAAATATTTTTAATTTAAAATTAGAGTTGGTTTAAAATTAAATATTTTTAACCTCTTAAAATTTTAAATTAATGGTGTTATTGCTTTTTTTCGTTTTAATTTTAAACTAACGTTAATTCTAAATTAAAAATATTTAACAAAAATATGCATTTTAATATATACAAATTAAATTTTGTCTCAATTTGGAGAGGAACAAAAATGTTAAATTAAAAAAAAAATTAGGACCAAATTGAAAACAATTAATGAATATTGTGACCAAATTGAATATAAAAAACTGACTCTGACACGTGATATGATATTAGCTTAACACATGGATTTTTTTAAAATTAAAAAAATTAAATTTAAAAAAAATTAAAAAAATAAAAAATCACAAAAATGACACGTGGCATGATATGGGCTTGACATGTGTACATTTTTTTAAAATTTAAAAAAAAATAAAAAAAAATTTAAAAAAAAATAAAAAAAATTTAAAAAAATTTAAAAAATATTAAAAAAATATTAAAAAAAATCAAAAAAATCACAATAACACGTGACCGTTACTGTTCACATCCGTTGACTATTTTAACGGTGTTAGCAAAAAGGACTTGATTGAAAAAATATAACAAAAAGTAGGACCAAACTGAAAACAATTTTAAAAGTAGGACCAAAGTAAAAAAATCGACCAAAACTAGAAGCAAATGACTATTTAAGCCTAAATAAAAAGAAACATGTAGAAGCAACCCTCAATAAGACCGTGGAAGGTTATAGATTGGTTGCGCAATCCTAACCATGTCCCCTCTCCTCATCGCCCTTATCTCCCCATAATCTATTTCTTTCATATTAAGAACCTGAACAGTCCTCAACGTCAGACAACATAAAAAGCGGTAACAACTTGCAAAATATGAGAATTAAATAGATTATTTTTTTAGCTTATATCATGCACTCAAGCTGCAGGCAAGGACGAAAATAGTTTACTGAAATCAGGTAATTAATCTTACAGCACGTATTGAGTGGACTATCAAAATGCCACTAACAATCTACTTTGCCTTCAAAAAGCATTGCAAAATATAAGCATCGACTTGAAATACAATCAAAGAGAAATGGGGAGACTAACCGAGTAAACTGTCCCATATAAGATTGCCAGTCAACCTGAAAATTTAATTAAAATGAATACAAATATTATGGCTTGATATGTCTCGGTTAGTGTTTCGAAATAAACGGTGAAAAACTTAAATTCAAATAAAATATCGCAAGTTTATGACTCAATTTCAAATGGTGACAGAACATACAGAAATACGACACAAACTTTAAGGCCTGGCCTAAGTCAGTCAGTCAAAGACTTAAATTTAACATCTGAGTGCGAGACATTTTGTTGCAGTTATGAACGAAACAACACAGCACTCGCGACCTTAAGTATGGTCAGATACTGATATACATACTTCGTCATGTTTTGAAACAGAAGAAACGATAATAATATGATAACCATGAAACTGGTTCCCAGGATTCTACAGCCATAATTGTGCTTGCTTATGATCTGAGTGGCTGACAATAAAATAAAACATTTGAATTACCAGTAAATACATATATAATTGAAAGAAATAAGGAAGCATTTACCCTCAAATATCTGGAGAGCCCTCTTTCTTCTTCATTGAGAGGCTTCAAGTTCCTGTGTGTTGGATGCATTCTCAGAAGTGTCTACGCAGGGACTGTTTCTAATTTGATCCATAGACTGGGTATCAAACCAGGAATTCTTCAGCTCAAGGTGAGAAAGTTGTTGATTGTTTTTCGAGTCCTCATCTGGTAAGCAACTCATGGGAAAGTTCACCAGGTTAGCTGCTTTGCTTTCACTTTGCACCTTAGTAGAAACAGGTGACTCAAGCTTGTCAGAATAGTTCTGGGTTAGCTCCATAGGACTATGAAAAAGTAAATGGGCTACGGTTCTATCAATGGGATTCGTCTCTGTTTCAACATCTGGCATCCTGGCATATCTGTAATACCAACATAGTTCATACAGTAAAAATAGTTAGCAACATAGCATCTTTAAAGTACAATCAACCTACTTGAGATCATGGTTGATACAGTAAAAAAAATGACGGTTCTAAAATTCATTGCTTTTTTACAAGATAAACATGCTTATAGTTATACTGCAGTTTGGAGATAATACTGAAATATCAAATAAGGTAAACTGTGAAATGAAGCCCTACTCCACGAATTGATGTTTACTTGGTCTAACCTTTAACTACTATTTATGAATAAAAGTGCCACACTTCCTAGACATGAGTGAAACAACTCCTGCACATGAATAAGCAATACTCCAGGTATAGTTCCCAATGGAATCCTAGAAGGTGGCTAGCAAACATGGTTTCCTGTGAGTAAAATCTCAAAAATCAAGAAAAAAAACAAGAGTTTCATAGGCTACATAAAAATTCTTCTTGTACAATGGACATTGGAGGGTCTAAACCAGGACAAATGTGATAGAGATTAAAAATCAGTTGAAGATGGGATCCCACCACCCAAAAAAAAAAAAAAATACTTAAACATAGGCAGGGTCAAAAAGCAGAAGTGTTAATCTTGGATGAAGAGGGTAGCGATTTCCAATTTCGAAAAACATGATCCTCTAGCTGGATTGCAAGAGCCAAGAATCTAAATTCAAGAGCTTTGGTATTCTTTCCCTTTCCCCTATTTTTTTCTGCTGCAGTTTGCCCTCTTCGCATGAAGAGTTCTACAAATGACTACCAACCCATATTAGCTGTGGTCATGCCTCCCTTTCTATGGTGCGACCCTTCCACCAACATACCAAATCTCCTATTAACCTCCTACTATGCACCTCTACCTCCAACGAATCTTTCCAACTTGCATTGATGATTATTTCAATTTACTTGGTTGTTTTTAATGAAAATAGGCTTTAGGGGAATTAGGCTTGGGCTTGTGACAGATATTGTAATGGTTTGAACAAAATTCTCTGCTAGGGTTGGTGTAATTTAACCAAAATATTTGTGTCTACAATGTTTTGTACTTTTCTACTTCACCATAGATGAAGATTTGAACTTCCAAGGCTATAATAGCAAGAAACTCAAGCACCAGATAGCTTACTTATAATGTACTCCCAACTTTTTCTGTGTTTAAATTTGTCCATCTGTCCATTAGTGAGGTAAAAGGAAAAACATAGAACTCGGTAACACCAGAAATTTTCACATAAACCTACGGCATTTTCCTCGTATACTGCTTTTGATGAATCATGATGGAATGATACTGAATTCATAATAAGTGCTCTTTGTAAAAGCAAAAGTAATGGCCTTTAAAGTTGTAGTGCATTTGGTAGCTTTCCTACCTATTTTGTGTATTGCTTTCTTCTCTTGCTACAACTTCAAGTTCGTCTCTGCTACTTTTGTTTGTACTGCTAGTATCACTAGCATAATGCCTTTGAGTTGCACTTTGTGCCAACCGGAACAAACTATCTCTGATGCAGAGTCTTATTTTGAGGTCCAACTGTAGAAAAAGTTTGCCTCGGCATTGTAGCCATATCAAGATTAGTATACAAGGAAACAATTAAATATATTATAATATTAGCTAGTATCAATTCAACCATACCTTTGATATAATATCCTGAAGCTGGTACAATATGGTGTCTTCAACAAAATCATTTCCAACTGCCACTGACATTGTATTAGAATCATCTTGTTCAATAGGTGGATCTGGAGCAGGAAGAATTCTTAGATCTTCATCAGTCCCGTCACTGAGATGACTTTGGATGTCTGGAGGGCATTTCTGGGTGCTTGATTTGGTATTACTAGGGACTTGATGGCCCAATTGTTGCCGTTGTTTCTGAATAGCAATCATTGCCTGCATTTGCTGCCGCCTCCTCAATTTTTCAATTTTCTCCTGAGGAGTCATGATTTGAGGTTTGACCGAGTCCACAGAATTTTTCACAGGATTCACTATACCAGGAGACACTTCGTACCCAGAAAGCACAGGCTGCTGCCTAAGATCACCTGACAGAGTCTGCGACAGCATTGGCATAGCAGGATATGTACTAGTAAGGTTCTCATACACAGAAGAAGACACATATGGATTTACAATATTCTGAAATAAGGTTTCAGCTCCTTGGATCTGATTTTGTTGACCAAGAATTGGAGAGGGAGAAGATTGTATGACAGATGGTGATAATTCATTTTCAAATTGTCTTGCCGGTGCTGCTGAAGGAGACCAATTACCATAAAAATCTTGCAAGTTATTCTCCTGTTGTTTTACCTGTGATTTTTTCCGAGTTCTCAGAAGATTCTTTTGCCTAAAAACCTGCATATATATGAAATGAAAGAGATCAGATACTTACTTGACTTTGAGAAGGAAACACGTATAAATCTTCTGCTAGAGCTGTAGCACATAATTATGCCAACGGGATTTAGCCATGTATGATAGACATACACATCTAATCAGAATAAAAATACACCAAAGGACAAATATAAGTACAATTCTAAACACAAAAATGTTTAAGCAAAAAAGATATCCATCAGGGAAAGAACCGGTGCTTTCTAAAGAAGCTAAATTGCATATTTCAAATTTCCTCAACCTAGAAACCAAGACAAATATCCACTACTCTATAAACTCCTGAATAATGTAACTTGTTTTTCGACATAACAAAATTTATATTGCCAAAATGAGAAGGTATAGAAACCAAACAACCAAATTAGTTCACAAGTGACAAGACTAGACATATCAAACAAGGAATGTTGGTACGGTGCACTTACAGATGAAATCAATAATATAAATGAACTAAGGGTCATTTGCCCATGTATCATTTACAACTAGCAGTTGTCCATTCCAACAGCAACATGGTGACTATCACTAACCCTAGTACATACGGTAAAGGACATACCTTTTGAACACAAATTACACATGATTATCAACACTGCTGAGCAAAAGAACAAAATACATGATTATCAACACACCTCCTTTAAGTTGGATCAAAGATGCTAATCAATCCCAACTTTGTTATAACGGCTTGATGTAATTATCTTTTACTTCTCTAAATAATATCATTTTAAACACAAATTATGCAATATACACAATAAATATTTTATTACCAATATTGATAGTTGCTGAAGGGAACATTTGTGATCAAAGTTAGTAACAAAATATATTACTTAAATTGATAAATTACATTCATTTTGTAAACTTTAGAGTAATTATAATTAATTTTTCTCTTTTACTCAATACTAAGAATTTTTGTTTGGTATCCTGAGAATCTGCCCCAGTCTTGCCTTGAAGAAAAATTTCACTATTGTAACCTAAGATTTAACAAAACATATGAGGATGAAATTCAAAGAAAATTGTAGTAAATAGGATATTAATTGCATTACTAGAAGTTGGTAGAATATTAGTGTTAGAAGATTCTAGAGATCACTTTATTTTAGTGTTTTTCTTTATGTACAGAGGCTAATGCATTGATTCAAATGAATCAATTGAATAACAATCTTCTTATTTCCATCCGTTCCTTTTATCTCTAGTCTTTATAGTTAAGTGTTTGGATGTGTTGTGTCTATCCATATACATAGTCAGATTCATGGAAAATTAGATTCTAGAGTTGTTAAATGCATATTCCTTGGTTATGCATCTAATAAAAAGGATATTGTTGTAACCATCCTCCGAATCAAAAGTTTATTACCTCCATGGGTGTCACTTTTGAGGAAACTAAATTCGTGGAAAATTAGATTCTAGAGTTATTAAATGCATATTCCTTGGTTATGCATCTAATAAAAAGGATATCGTTGTAACCATCCTCCGAGTCAAAAGTTTATTACTTCCATGGGTGTCACTTTTGATGAAACTAAATTCGTGAAAAATTAGATCCTAGAGTTGTTAAATGCATATTCCTTGATTATGCATCTAATAAAAAGGATATCGTTGTAACCATCCCCCGAGTCAAAAGTTTATTACCTCCATGGGTGTCACTTTTGATGAAACTAAATCTTTTTACATATATCCTCAACTTCAGGGGGAGGGTTCTTTTGAAGTTGGGTCTTTTGAATCTCTTGAGTCTTATTTTGTCTCTTTCATATGAGAACCGTCTCATAATGATACTGTTGGTACTCCTAATATTTCTCTTGGCACATCTTGTATGGATATCTCAAAAGTTGCTCCTAACAAAGGCATTTATGAGTGCGTTTTGTGCACTCATACATGGTCTAATCTTAGCTTTGTTTATAGTAATTATGTTTAAATGTAGTGTTTTAAGTAGGATTTCTCCAAATGGGGTAAAATGAGCTTTGAATAAAAATATATGTTAAAATCAGCTTTTTAAGCCATGTTAGATGATAAGTGTTTTAGACAAATGAAGTGCACTAGATGATATAGTCTATGAGCTAACTTTTACAGATATTACATAACAACATAGATGTTCTTTGGACATTTAAATGTGTGCTGGTGCAACTGAAGATAGAAAAAGCTTATAAATCGTCTTTGAAAGGTGCACAGATGAATTATCTAAAACTTCATCATAGAAAAAGCAAATTTGGACAACTCTTAATGTTACAAGAAGCTAAGTCACCCTACTTGGTGAAGAAGGTAAAGTGCTCTTGAGAGAGATGAAAGATAAAATAAGAAGCAACATAGTCCCGCCGGGAAACTGCACTCAGCGCCACCAGGGAGTTGCACCCAGCGCCACCACGCCCAACAACCATGGATTTTGACCAACACTACTTACGATGTTGCGAATTGTAAAGAATGTGGGTGCACGAAGTTCGTTTTCTACTAGATGACTAGGTAGTAGGCTTACTCAAGAAACAAGATGAAGATTCAACCACCTCCGATAGGTGGGGCATCAATGGTTTTAGAAAATTCAAATGCAAATTTTTTGGGTTATCTTTTATCAATAATCTTTGTTGCATCTATGACTATAAGTTTGCTGGAAAGACAAAAGGAAGGTTTTGAGGATTCTTAATGATTATTATTAAACATATTCAACCTTTGTCCTCACCACCACCTAAGTCATTGAACTTGAGTTTGGGTGTAGTAGCAAGTGGATTCTCATTCCCAAGGAGGGCAAGTGAAGATCAAGGAGATGAAGATGAACTTGGAATCCACAATTCCAACAATAATGATAATGTTGATTTTAGGAGGAAGGTGTATTGTTATGTTATAAGAAACAATTTATTGAGATGGTTAGAATATTAGTGGGTTAGTTGGTTAGAGGGACTAGTTAGATATAAATAAGGTAAGAAAGATAGAAGTGATTCACATTTTTTTTTAGTGTAATTTGAGCAGTGGCGCTATGTGAAAGTGAAACCCATGGAGGAGAGTCTTATTTCTTGCTCTTTTCAAGCTATTCAATAAAGTTTTCTCTCTCTTCAATTGTTGGTTCCTAGCAATGTCTATGAGCTTATTTCAATATATAGGTTACTATAAGATCAATTTATTCCACTTGAAGCTCCTATAAGTTCTACATTGATAGCAAACCAGCTATCAGGCCTGTTCAATGTGATAGAATGAAGCATGTGAGGATTGACCTGAACTACATAAAGTCAAATTGGACCAGGAACTTTCAACCAACACTATGTGCCAACCAAGTGACACGAAGCTAATATGTTTGCAAAGTCATTACTAAAGTCAGAATTTGATTCAAATAATTACAGGCTGGGAATGATTGACATCTATTCATCAGATTGAGGGGGATTGTTTGATTTTGTTTAAATGGTTCTGAAATAATTGGATTATTTTAATCCTATTAGAAATCCTACATCGATTAGAGATAAGGCAATTTCATAATATATTAAGTTGGGTGCAAACCTTATATTAAGTTGGGTGCAAACCTCACCTTACAAGCCAGTTTTGTGAGATTGAATTAGGCTTAAAGTCCACTTCTTAACATGGTATCAGAGCCATAGTTAAAAAAAAGTCTATCCTAACAATATTTCTATTTTTTGGGCATATAATTCCACCCATTATCTCGGACCACTATCGGATAACTCATTTCTAGTCCCACATACAAGATGTATATACCTCGGCGTGAGAGGATGTGTTGGAAGTCCCACATCGACAAGAGATAAGACCATTTAATAGTATATAAGTAAGATGCAAACCTCACCTTACAAGCCGATTTTGTGAGGTTCAGTTAGGCTTAAATCCACTTCTCAACAAATCCTAATAATAAAGGAATGGTTAATTATTGAGAGAAAACATTGTTCTCTTTTTATAAGATCTAGTTTAGTTAATGTTCAGGGATTCTTTTCTGTTTTTAACTCCTAATATTTAGCTTCACAACAACCCCTTTGTTGTATACAATGTACCTTGGTTTTATAGCGAATCGATAATCAGATTTACATGGTCTAAGCATGAGTTGCCATAGGCAAACAAATGGAGGAACCTATTGATGTAGAAGCTTCCCCTTAGTTGCATATTCATTTGTGTAAAAGAAAAACAAGATTGTCCTTTGCAAATGCATCCAACATAAAGGATTCACTCCCTGCAAAGGTTTCCCTGTAAACTTAATCCAACTTCTATTTCCTTCATAAATTGTCCCAAGGGTCCCACTTTTGCCCTTTTCCTCAAACACCAACTATATTACAATAAATTACTATTGACCATATTGTCTAAAGAAGAAAAGTGAAACAATTATTCATTTAGTCCACTTTACAAATAGATAAATAATAAAAAGATTTGATCATTGGGAAAATTGGCATACCTGATGTTCCTTTTCTGTAGGCTTGCTTCTAACTCCATCATTTCCCTCATTAGCTGGGATTGCGCACGAATTTTGTAAAACTTGGGATGCAGGAATCCCAATCTTCTCATAGCTGAGGTCCAACGATTTGTCATCATTACATTGAACATACTCTTCTTTGATTTCCAAAGGATCTGTTCCGTTCCTCAAAGCACCAGAAGAACTTGGTGTATCCAATGGTAAAGGTGCTGGATTGTTGCTCACATCTTTGGAGGACCAAAGGTCATTAGAATTATCAAGACTTACATGACCAAATATAGGATCATCATTGCTGCAAAATCATCACTTGTGAGAATATTCAGTCAGATAGATGCCACTGTGAAATAAATGACTAATAATTGTAAGAATAGATGTATGTCTAAAAATATTCACTGTTAATCAGAACTCCGAAACTTCTTTCCGATGTTATCCATCACATGCACCATATGCAGAAAACCATGGGGTGTAAAACTATCAAGTGACTAGATTTCTAAATTGAAACTTAGGCAAAATGAAGTCATCCTAGTTTAAAATGTAAAATTGTTAAAAAAAACTCATAATGTAATCCCCTTTTTTCACTTTTAATGATTACTTTATCGCTGAACCTTCATAATTTTCCATTCATGTTTGATAGAAGGAACTAAAAGTATGATTGAGCAAAGTGAGAGCAGTTATGAAAAGTGATGAATACTACCACAGTTTTCATAAATATGATGACAGGAAAGAGAAAAGTTTACACCATTTTAGGCTTCAGTAATTAAGTAAAAAGAGTGAAATGATATTAAATACATTGGTGACATAATGCTATAAGACACATGTATTATATAATACAACAGAGAAAATTTACTTTACCTAAAAATTCGATCAAGGTCATCAAAACTTCCTATGTTGGCCCATTCATAATCAACAAAATCACCTTGCTCTTTACCTTCATTACCACTTCGGAAAATTTCAGCATCCTTTTCATCATGTTGTTTAGATTCTTCTGTCAAACATTAGTACAATTAGAAATGGCCAAGAATAACTACGTATCTTGCATGTTTACTATTTTGTGAGACAAGCAGAAAAAACATCAATAGATAGGGGCCTACATAAATACAAAAATGAATTGACAGGTTTCTGGTCAGAATTCCAGTAAATAGCAATTTTACCAATTCTTGAACTGAATTTGCCAAGTTCTCTTAAATTTTTAGATACTTCAGTACCAAGAGATCCCTGGTCCATTTTAGTTGAACTGGACAAAGACAAGTTAGGCCAGACATGTGTTCCATATCCTGAGATAGGTAATTCTACACTATTATCAAGGTTGGAACTGCTTCCAAGCTTTCTTTCATAAAAATCAGTTTTAGCCTCTGGTCTCTTCAACTCTGTGAGCTTAGTTGTAGAAGCTTCCTGATTGAATTCTTTCTTGTTGCTAACATCTTCATTTACCTCTGGATAAGGCACAATATGATCATCACTCTCACCTCCTTCACCCCATATTATGTTAGCTAGCTGAAAACAATCCATCATTAAACATTTTTATTGATGAGTTTGAAAATAAATTAACAAAAGTACACTCTAGATGTTGACAGTAGTAACATAAATAGACACCAAGAAGAATAGTATTGTGCAAAGCAAGTGAAAAAGACAACAAAATTTACAAAAATTGTACTAACAACTACACTCAACATTTCAACTAATTGTGTATGTCAATAAAACACCCAACTGATTTGGTATTATCACATAGAAAATATTAATACGGTTATGATTAATGGATATTAGAGTGATCGTCAAATCACTTCACTCCTCCCTTGTTATAACTTTTAGCTACTCATGAAAATCAGGTAGTGTGCAAAGTTTTAAGTTTTGCCACCTTCTAATTGGTTAGATTATGCCAGATGTATCTAGGGGTGGCAAACGGGCCAGTCCAGCCCGTTTTGGCCTGGCCCGTATGTGGCCCGTCAAAAAACGGGCCGGGTCTGGCTGACCCGTCAAACAGAAACGGGCTAATAGTCACAACCCGTCCCGTATAGAACGGGCTAACGGGCAGGGCCGGACTGGCCCGTCTAGTTTTTTTTTATTTTTTTTTAATTAGTTTTCAAATTTTTTAATTTGTTTTATTTTTTAAATTTGTTTATATATACATATAAATTATTATTAAAGTCATATTTAATCAAATAAAATATTATTTTAACTTTTAATTG
>Ga0214544_1012601_pt1 | contig 10870 bp, 6 predicted proteins | sample CNSS3metaG_FD_160074 | JGI IMG/M metagenome (GOLD analysis project Ga0214544, IMG submission 160074) | Root nodule microbial communities from cowpea collected in UCLA plant growth center, Los Angeles, California, USA - CNSS3 | ecosystem: Host-associated > Plants > Roots > Nodule | place: USA...
AAACTTGGACGAAGCTGGAAAGTATGGTTGGTTTAGTTGTTTTAAACATGTTTTCATTTTATATGGTGTTTTTAGTTCTGTAATTTCAGTTAGAATTGTTTGATGTTGTTCTCTGTTTGAATAAACTGAGGGTGATGAAGTTGGACAAGAAAACTTATTTTTAATTCTAAGTAACAAGACAATGCATTTGCCATCTATTATGCTAATAATTTATTTGCATATTTTTCATCAACAAAACTTTTTTTTTTTTTATTTAAAGATATTCGCCTGAAGAAATTAAACATTTTGTCATGTGCCTCATTGTCATTTCTTTATTTATATAGAAATAAGAAAAATGTGAATTCATGAACCCATCATTTCTATTTTTTGACATTAAAGCAAAATAATTTTACTACAAGTTGGTAAATTAAATCAATATTCACTTTACTTCTCAAAATATGCACGAACGTAAATATTATTTTGAAAATGACATTAAAATATATGTTTTGTAGTATCAAGTGGATAAAATGTGTATTTAGTCCTATTAAGTTTTTAATAAATTAAATACATTTTAAAAATATTGTATTTTTTCCTTTAACTTTAAAAATATTTGTTAAATTTTTATTAAGGAGAAGGATAATCGATAATTTTTATAATTTTAGCACGTAAATTATCAATTAAAAGTATAACTCATTAGCAATAGATCTTAACCATAAGTTTTAGAGGGGTTAAAATAATATAATTATTTGATCATTAGATTGTTGGATCATTAGTATAATGTTTCAAAAATTGGTTCCTCTAACGGTATAATTTGATCATCAGTATAATGTTGTGAAAATGTATAATCTATCTTGTTTCCATCTTCATAAATAGCTTCACTTTTACCACTTTTGAAAAAGAATCTATTTTATTCTTCATCAATATATCTATTTTTCTAAATAATATTAAAAATAATTTATCATACCTTAATAAAAAATTGAGAGGCGTAAATATTAAAGGAAAAATATATTATAGTTAAGTCATAATTAAAAATCGGTTATGAAAAAATATATCACTACAAGAAAATACTTCATTAGTAACTAATTTTAGTGACTAAAAGTTGTTAGTCACTATAGTGACCGATTTTGATATCAATTTACAAAGTAAAAAATTATTAGTTACTAAAATCGTTACTATTATAAATAAAAAAATATAATTGTCACTAAATTTGTCTGTAAAATTAGCTACTATGGTTTTAGCTACCAAAGGAAATTGGTCACTGAAAATTAGCTAACTAGGTTTTAGCTACCAAAGTTGCTTAATTTCTAAATTGGTCTTTGATTAATTAATGACCAATTTAGTGACCAATTATTTTTTTTTATAGTGACTATTTTAATAACCAATAATTTTTTTATTTTTTAAATTGGTATCTAAATTTGTCACTATCGTAACTAACCACTTTTTGTCACTAAAATTAGTTATTAATGGAGTATTTTCTTGTACTGCATAATACCTTTTTTCTATATTCATAAAAAATGAATATACCAAAGGCTCATGAGATAAAAAAAAACAATGTTAACTACTAGATTAATATTTATCAAGTAAGATAAAAGAGAATTACTTTTTTATCTTCAAAAAAGAAATAGGGCAAATGAGAAATGAGAGAAAAAAAATAATGAGTTTATATATAACTCCCTTTTTTCTTAAAAAAAAAAAAAACATATGAGAGTGAGAGATGAGTATATTTTTTGTACAACTAACAAGACAACAAGAAAGGACATAAAAAAATATTTTAATAAATATTTGGTTTAATTACTCTTTTGGTTATGGTTTTAGTTCAAAAATGATAAGTTGGTCCTTCAAATTTTTTTACTTTCAATTTGGTTCTGAATTATAAAAAAACTTATGCAATGCGGTCATTTTTATTAAATTTCTTGAAACGGATCAATGCTTTTTGAAGTTGTAAATAAAGATGATTTTTTTTGTTGGTGTAATTAACATAATTTCACTGTCAATCCTGATAAAATCCTTGATCCGCTTCAACAAATTTAATGAGAATAACCAAATTGCGTCAATTTTTCAAAAGACAAGACCAAATTGAGACTAGAAAAGACTTGATGACCAATTTGACATTTTTTAATGAAAATAATGACCAAAAGATTACTTAAACCTAAATATTTTTATTCTTTATATATTTAATTTTATTTTTTATTATCTATTAATATTAATTGTTGTGTTTTATAAAAGGAATAGAAATACAAACAATTTAATTTTCATCCATTTATATAATATACTACTTATAATTTAAAAATGTTTAATTTTTTTTTTAAATTTTCAAAATATATAATTTAAGAAAAATTAAAAATCCTTGAGAGGGACCATGATCTCTCCCAGCCCCTACAATTATCCGTCGTTGCAATTGATATTAATTAATCTCATCCATGTAAGTCCGTCTATCGTTATTATTAGAGATGGTAAATAAACATGTCCCCTTGGATATTGCTCGAACTCGTCCTTGTGTTGACAGAGAATCCCTGCATTGACTGAGTATAGGTATGGGTATGGGAAATCCCCGACTTTTCAATTGGATATGGGGATGGGTATGGGAGTGTACATATCCCCGTCATAATATTCATCTCCGCCATATCTCTATCTCCGTTTAAATTATTAAAATATTCATAATTAATTAAGTAACCATATATATATATATATATATATATATATATATATATATATATATATATATACTTTCTATTTTTGTATTTCTTCTAATTATTTGGTTTGTCATGAAACTCATTCGCAACTCCAATATATTTTTCATCTTATCATAACCTTTATGTAATTATGTTAAAATCATGTATGTGAATTAAAAAAGTTTTATGTCTCACATTTGAATATTTTTATTATTTTTTTAATATTTTTATTTATTTTATATTTTGAGAATGTTTAATACTCTCAATTTAAGTGTTTAATAACATAAACATTTCATTTACTAGGTAATATAAAAAAATATTTTCTTATTATTATTAACTTTTGTTTCATTTGAAGAATTTTTGTTTCACTAAAACAATTTTTGTTATTTCTCAATCATTGAGTATGTATGCAAGTTGATATTTGAAAATTTTTTTCATAGATGTCTAAGGTATTTTTCATCTTATCATACCCTTAATTATACATTTGTTTTTCTTTGTGCGATTTCTTTCAATAGTCTCTCAAATTGTTTCTAAGATACACATTTGTTAATTTTTTTAATATTTTTATTTGTTGTTTATTTTCATCATGTACATTATTAGTTCGATATATTTTATCTAACTATTTTTTTATTTTCTAACTCATTATCAATCATACCGTAATTTTTCACTATAATTGTATAAATAAATTTTATTTACTACAATATAAAAATTTAATATAATTGTCATGAATATTTTTTTATCACCATCCAACATACATTGAAGTTCAAAAAATACAAGATCTATGTTAAAATTTTATTATTATGTTTATTATTTGTTCTTTGCATCATTTTGATCAAGTGATGTATTATAACTTTTATTAGTGTATAAAAAACAGATTTATTAGAATTTTAAAAATTGAAGTAAACAAACATTTAAAATATATTTTAATTTGAATATTTGTTTTCCTTTTATATTTTTAAATTTTATCAACTAGGTTTCATTAGTTTTTGCAATTTGCAAATTTAATAAATGTTTTCGTTCTCATAAAATTTTATTTGGTATTCTAATATAAAATGTAAACAATTACAATTTATTTCAAAAAATTTTATATCGAAGAAACAACCATCCTCTAATATTGAATATTTGATAATATTATGTTTTCTTGACTGTAATTTTTTATTATTTTATAAAAATTAATTAAAATTAATATTGGAGTAGTAAGAAAATGGGTATGGGTATGGGTACGAGATTATACCTATTACCCGATGGGGATGGGGATGGGACAAAAATTTTATACTCGTTGGGTTTGGGGATGGGGATAAATTTTTTCTACGGGATGGGTATGGGATAGCGAAACCCATCCTCGCCCCGCCTCGTCCCGTTGTCATCCCTAGTTATTATTAACACCGACATAACAAATATTAAATTTTGGAAGAATCTAAAAAAAGCAAGCTTAAACTTTTAAAGGACAAAAAATTAATAAAAAAAATAGATATATTTTTAAAATTTTAAAAACTTTACCCTTATGCAACAAATTTGGGGTTTTCTTCCTGCACCCCCAATATTTCTTCTGCACCTCCAAGTTTTTCTTAAAATCCAAAATTGCCCTTTGACCAGTTTGAAATTTTAAATCAAACACTTCTCTCTCTTATTTAATGAAAACTACTCCATCACTTTCGTTTAACCTAGTAGCCGTCCTCACCCCCAAACCCTCACTCTCCTCACTCTATAAACTCACCCTCAAGCCACTCCTCACTTGTTTTGTTCTCTGGTCTCTCCTCTTCCCCCTCTGTCATTTCTCTACATTAACACAAATAATGATATCCCTTCGTATTTTTTTCATTTTTTGTGTTATTTTTGCCATGTTTGCCATGCATCTATAGGTATAAGCATAATTTAGTTGATTGGAGTATAGATTTATGAGTATCTATGCTTGAAACATAAACCACAAACCGAAAATCAACTTCCGCAAGTGATTTAATTCCGGAAGTCAACTTCCGTAAGCCACAAGATGACGGAAGTGGACTTCCGTAGACCAAGATAAATTTCGGAAGTGGACTTCCGTAGACCATCATGAACAACATGAAAATGGCACAACCGAAAGTCGACTTCTGTAATTTAAACTGACTTTTGTAGGTGACTTCCGTAGTTGAATGTGACTTCCGTAAGAGATAAGTGATTTCCGTAAGAGATGAGTGATTTCTATAAGAGATGAGTGACTTCCGTAAAAGAGGGATGACTTCTGTAACTGTTGTGTCCGAAAGTCGACTTCCGTAGGTGTGTGAAAAATATCATCGAAAGTCAACTTCCATAAGCACGTGGGCGAATTTCGATGAATGAAATTGGACAACATTAATTTAACCCACCGAATGTCGACTTTCGGAGATATTCGATATCGGATGTCGACTTTCGGTTGCTTTTTTTTCAATTTAAATTTTTTAATATTTATTATTTTATCATTGTCATTATATAATTTTTTAGGTTACGTTGTAATTTTTTTTACTTAATTTTAATGTAAATAAGTTTAAATATTAATTAATTATAATTTAAATTAATTATAATTTATAATAATTTTAATTATTTACTATTTGAATAATTTTAATTCTAATTAATTCTGAGTAAATATATAATTTTAATTAATTATAAGTTTAAATAATTATAATTTTGAATAAATTTATTTAAAATTTATTTTAATATTAATTAAATAAAATTTTAATTAATTAAAGTTTTGATTAATTTTATTTATAATTAATTACAATTTTGAATAATAATAATAAATTATAATTTTGAATAATAATAATTTTGAAATTATAATTTTGAAAAATTATAATTATAATTATTTATAATTTTGTATAATTTTAATTAATTATATTGTTTGAATAACTTTAATTTTATCTAATTAGAATTTTAATATGTTTTTAAATTTTTTAATATCACTTTTTTCAATGCCACTTTTATCAAATTAAAAATATAAAAAAAATTAAAATATTCGTGTAACAATAAAGAAATATAAAACAAAATTAATTTGGTGAATCCGGGCATTTATGGAAGTGGAGCAGGAAGTGAAGATAAGTGAAATTGATGAGTTCTGAAAGTTGTTTTTCGGACCAGTGAATGTTCGAAAGTTGACTTTTGGTTTATTTTATAATACTTTTTAAAGTAATTTTTTATATATATATTTTTGTTTTTATGTTCTTTTTTTAAGTATTTTTATGTTTTTATTTCAAATTATAATTAATTTTAATTTGTAATAATTTTAATTGTCATAATTTTAATTTGTAATTATTTTACTTTGTAATTATTTTAACTTTAAAAAATTTTATTTGTAATTATTTTCATTTATAATAATCTTAATTTGTAATAATTTAAATTTGTAACTATTTTAATTTACAATAATTTTAATTTGTAATTATTGGCAAATTTTTTTTTAGTTTTTATGTTTTTTTTTTCTTTTATGTTTGATATTTTCGGAATTGGAGACAATTTTTGAAAGTGGGAGCAAGTGAAATTGGTGAGTTCTGAAAGTCGACTTCCGATTAAGTAAATGTTCGGAAGTTGACTTCCGATTAAGTAAATGTTCGGAAGTCGACTTCCGATTTTGTTTTTTTTAATTCTTTTTAAAGTAATTTTTTTATATTTATTTTTTAGTTTTTATGTTACTTTTTTTAGTATTTTTATGTTTTTATTTCAAATTATCATTAATTTTAATTTGTAATAATTTTAATTGCCATAATTTAATTTGTATTTATTTTACCTTGTAATTATTTTAATTTTTAAAAATTGTTTTTGTAATTATTTTAACTTATGATAATCTTAATTTGTAATAATTTAAATTTGTAATTATTTTAATTTACAATAATTTTAATTCGTAATTGGGGGCAATATTTTTTTAGTTTTTATGTTTTTTATTTATTTTACTTTTATGTTTGATATTTTCGAAATTGGGGACAATTTTTGAAAGTGAAGGTAAGTGAAATTGGTGAGTTCCGGAAGTCGATTTTCGGTTAAGTGAATGTTTAGAAGTCCACTTCCGGTTTTGTTTTTTTTTTTTTTTTTATTTTTTTTAAGTATTTTTTTTACATATATTTTTTAGTTTTTATGTTAATTTTTTTAGTGTTTTAATGTTTTAATTTAAAATTGTAATTAATTTTAATTTGTAATAGTTGTGATTTGTAATAATTTTTATTTTGTAATTATTTTACTTTGTGATTATATTAATTTGTAATTATTTTAATTTGTATTTATTTTAATTTATAATTATTTTAATTCGTAATTAATTCGATATTTAATTAAAAAATTATAAATTCCAGAAGTCGACTTCCTTCCGATTATCTCTCTTTTCGGAAGTCGACTTCCGTAACTAGAGACAGTTTTTTTTAGTGTTTATGTTATTTTTTTTTTTTATGTTTGATATTTTCGAAACTGAGAGTAATTTTCGGAGGTGGGTCAGTTTTCAAAAGTTGACTTCCAGTCAAAGGGTAAGAGATTAAGGGGTGTAGGATCATAATATATCATTTACTATAATTTAATTTGTTTGTTGAGCCAACCACCAACCTTCTCCGAAACTTCATCAATGCTTAATTATTACTCTTACCTTATTTATTTTTAATTTTAATTTAATTTTTCAAAGGACATAAATGGAACACCACAAATATTTGGAGGTGCAGAAAAAATATTGGGGGTGCAGGAAGAAAACCCCACAAATTTTAGCCCTAAAGTTGAATGATAACATTATGATCCAAAAGAATGTTCAGGGATGAGGGATGTTTGTGCAATAAAATATTTCTTAAAAAGGCTATGTGACAGGAGAAGAGGGTATAATTGTAGTTTCATTAAAGATAGGGAGTGCGGGAAGAATAAAGGGAGATGCAGGAAGAAAAGTTCATGAAGCGAAGGCCATATATTAAGCTGGGCATGATCAGGGCTCGATCCAATAAAAGGCCCAGAAAGAATGGTTCGAGAAAGAAAAAATGTTTTACTGAATGAAGGTTCTTTTAGAGTTCATTTTCTTAATATTTTATGTTTTTAAAATATAATTTATATGTTTAAAAATGTTTATTTATAATAAATTATATTGCATTTTTTAAATTTATGTACTTCAAAACATTTATTTATGTGTATTTTTAAATTTATGGATAAAATATTTATTTTTAAATTATAAAACAGTTTTGGTACAGTTTTGTTATTTTTTTTTTGGATTAAATATCTTTTTCGTCCTCATTATCGTAGTATTTATTGTGGATGATTCTCATTTTAATAGAATATTTAAAATAGTCCTCGTCTTCACAATTCTTGATATTTTTTGTGAGACTATTTAAATCAATAACGTATCACTATATAGGTGACACTGTTTATATTGTTGTTGTTGCATTGAGGTGTGTTAGATATATTGTAAAAATGGTTTCGTTATTAATTTAAACGACATCACGTCAAAAAATTAAAAAAAAAAACGAATAGCGTAAATGAGGATATTTTAAAAGTTGCATAAGAATGATAACCGTTTCAAATTATATCAAAATAGGACCATTTTCATATCTCAACTTCGATCAGACACCAAGCAAGGGGCACTAACTTGGAGACACTCCGATGGTGGCACGGCAACACTGAAAATGACTCTGTTGGAGGAGAGGCGTTCACAGTGGCAGTAGAGGTGCTGAACGGCGGCGCTGAACAGAGAAGTCGCAGCGGTGGTTGCGGGTACTTCCGGTGGAGGCGTTTGACGCAAGGGCGTGCACAGACAGATGTGTTGACGCCGGCGAAGCACCACTCGTAGAATCGGTGCCGGCGAGGAAGAACTACGAGCTTGGCGTGTTCGCGACGGCGACTCCGAGCGAATGGCGGGCAGCAGCGGCCTGATGATGAACAACGCCGTCGGAGGCGACTCTGGTGTTGGTGGCCATGCGCGTGATGAAGATGCAGATGAAACCTGGCTATTTTTTGTGAAGAAGATGACGCAATGTGTCTTGAAACACAATGAGAAGAAATGGGCTGGACCGGGTCTCTTGTGCAGCCCCATTTTCACTATACACACTTCCTCTTTTTATTATAATAATAATAATTTCACACTATACATTATAATAATAATTATGATAGAAAATCCAAATACAGATACATATGTGATGAATATAACAGTGAATTTGTAATTTACGTGGTACTTATGATTTATGAAAATGATTTATTTGACAATCAAATTTTGACGATTTTTTTTATATTCTGAAATGTTATTTTTAATTAGTTTTTTTTTTTTTATCTATATATTTCAAAATCACTTAAAAGATTTCACTTCAGATTATAAGAGAAAATTGTCAAAATTTAGTTGTCAAAATATTATTGTATTAAAAGGAAAGATAAAATTGAAACATGAAAAACTGTATCGACTAAAGCCCCCTCCAGCAGTGGCGGATCTTCAGCTAATACTTTGAGGGTGCCAAAAATTTGGTTGAATTATTCTTTTAGTTCAATTTTTTGTCCAAAAATGTCTTCTAATGTTTCTTAGTCTCGATTAGGTGTCAATTTTTTAAAAATTGATGCAATTTAATCTTTTTTGTTAAATTTCTCAAAGCGGAGTGAGAATTTTTCATCAAAATTAACACTAAGATTATGTCCATTAGACCAACAAAGTAAACCATTCTTATTCAAAACTTTCATTTTGATGAAAAAACCTTGGTCTAATTTAAGAATTTAAGACAAAATTTCATCATTTTCTAAAAAATCAGACCAAATTGGAACTAAAAAAAATTAGAGGACCAACTTCATATTTTTGAATGAAAATAAGAACTAAAAGAGTAATTTCAAAATTTTTATAAAAACTAGTAAAAACATTGTAGTTATAATAAAAAATAATAAAATTATAATTATTGTTATTGTTATTATTATAACTATAAAATTAAATATAAATTATTTTTATAATTTTACTATAATTAATTTTCATATTATGATTATTGTTATTGTTATTATTATAACATAAATTAATATTTAAAAAATAATTAAATAAATAATCATTTAAAAAATAATATTCATAAAATAATTATCTTTTTTCAAAATATTTAAAATGTAAAATTAAAATATAAATATAGACAGAAAAAGATTTTTTCTCAAATATGATATAAATGTATAAAATTTTATTAAAATATAAAATATATTAAAAAATTAAATTTTAAAAAAATGTATTTAAAATAATAAAAATATAAAAAAATAATAATAAATTGAGGGGGCCATGGCCTCCTTTGCAAATACCAAGGTCCACCATTGCCCCAGCCATGCTTGGAGCCTTTGCCTCATAAGCTTTCGGAGATGGCAGCAACATAATCGTCATTATGGTACTCAGGACTAGGGATGACAAAAATACCCATGCCCGCAGATAAAATTCGCAGGGATAGTTACTATCCGTGGGTATTTATTACCCGTGGGTAGCGGGTATTTTAATACCCGCTTATAAACAGGTCGGGTACGAGTATCATACTATTCGTACTCGCGGATACTCGTTACCCGCAAAAAATTAAAATTAAAATTTAATTTATATTTTATTAAGTTAAATTTAATTAAAATTAAAATTAATAGTATATTTTATTATGTCAAATGTAATTATAATTATAATTTAATTTAATTTATATATTTTTTTATAATTTTATATTAAAAAAATTATAAAATATTTTTCTTTTTAAATATTTGCGAGTATCGGGTATCCATAGGTACCCGTGTGTTTTAAAAATATTCGCGGGTATTTTTTAAGCGGATACCCAGCAGGTAAACGGGCGAGTAGCAGACGGATTTTTTTTTGGCGGGTCGGGTTGCGGGTAGGTACTGTCCGTGTCTGACCCAACCCGTTGCCATCCCTACTCAAGACTACCACTGCCGCCCCACCATGAAAGAAGGCAAGTTCCCACCACCGAACATACCACCCCAATAACCACTCAATGCAGACACCAGTATTTGTTTGTACATTCACATGTGGGTAAATACATACTCAAATAATATTCACTAATCATTTATGATCATATTCAAACAATTTTTTCTACTTCGATTAAAAAAAATATCAGTTACTGAATTCTAACTTGTGGTACCACAATTGCGAGATTCAGTACTTCCAATGATAAACCTAAATTAAGAAAAGGGTTAGTTAGTAAAATCCAATTGAATAAATGAATGGACCAAAATTGTGATTTCAGTGTTTCTAGTGTAACTTAATTAACTTGTTCAAAATTTGAAGTATGATTATAAATAAAATTATCTAATTCTGA
>Ga0214544_1012603_pt1 | contig 10869 bp, 7 predicted proteins | sample CNSS3metaG_FD_160074 | JGI IMG/M metagenome (GOLD analysis project Ga0214544, IMG submission 160074) | Root nodule microbial communities from cowpea collected in UCLA plant growth center, Los Angeles, California, USA - CNSS3 | ecosystem: Host-associated > Plants > Roots > Nodule | place: USA...
TTCATCCAAAATATTTACTTCTTATAAACCACAAATTTGATTACAAGTCAGAAAAATCAACCCTTATTATTTGCATAAGGTGGCTGGCTTGAAGAAAAAAATATGAAGGCAAATAAGAGGGGCACCTTGAAAAATATGTGTGAAATTGCTTGCCTACCTATTCTTTCTCCAAGGCAGCTACCTTGTGCAAATAATAAGGGTTGAATTTTTTTTAACTTGTAATCAAATTTGTGGTATTTAATAAGAAAATATTTTGGATAATAAAAAAAAATTGATTATCAAAATTTAAAAATTTGTATTCAAAGTAGCATGCAACTTCTCACATATTTGTTCAAGGTACCCCTCTTATATTCGTACCTATTTTCTCTTCAGGGCAGCCACCTTGTGCAAATAATAAGTGTAGATTTTTCTAACTTGTAATCAAATTTGTGGTATATATGAAATAAATATTTGGATGAATATTTTTTCAAAGTGCCCCTCTTATTTGCCTTCAAATTTTCTTCAAGGCAGCCACCTTGTGCAAATAATAAGGGTTGATTTTTCTGACTTGTAATCAAATTTGTGGTATATCAGAAGTACATCTTTTGGATGATAAAAAAAAATTTGATTATCAAAATTTTAAAAATTGTACTCAAAGTAGCAAGCAACTTCCCACGTATTTGTTCAAGGTGCCCCTCTTATTTGCCTACCTATTCTTTCTTCAAGGCAACCACCTTGTACAAATAATAAGGGTTGAGTTTTTATAACTTGTAATCAAATTTGTGGTATATAATAAGAAAATGTTTTGGATGATAAAAAAAAATTCATTATCAAAATTTAAAAATTTGTACTCAAAGTAGCATGCAACTTCTCACATATTTGTTCAAGGTACCAATCTTATATTCCTACCTATTTTCTCTTTAAGGCATCCACCTTGTGCAAATAATAAGGGCTGATTTTTTTTGACATGTAATCAAATTTGTGGTATATAAGAAGTACATCTTTTGGATGATAAAAAAAATTGATTATCAAACTTTAAAAATTTGTACTCAAAGTAGTAAGCAACTTCCCACGTATTTGTTCAAGGTGCCCCTCTTATTTGCCTACCTGTTTTTTCTTTAAGGCAGCCACCTTGTGCAAATAATAAAGGTAGATTTTTCTAACTTGTAATCAAATTTGTGGTATATAAGAAGTAAATATTTTGGATGATAAAAAAAATTTATTATCCAAATTTAAAAATTTGTACTCAAAGTAGCAAGCAATTTCACACATATTCTTCAAGGTGCCCCTCTTATTTGCCTTCAAATTTTCTTCAAGGCAGCCACCTTGTGCAAATAATAAGGGTTGATTTTCATGACTTATAATCAAATTTGTGGTATATCAGAAGTATATCTTTTGGATGATAAAAAAATTGATTATCAAAATTTAAAAAATTGTACCCAAAGTAGCAATCAATTTCCCACGTATTTGTTGAAGGTGCCCCTCTTATTTGCCTACCTATTCTTTCTTCAAAGCAACTACCTTGTGCAAATAATAAGGGTTGAATTTTTTTAACTTGTAATCAAATTTGTGGTATATAATAAGAAAATGTTTTTGATTATAAAAAAAAATTAATTATCAAAATTTAAAAATTTGTACTCAAAGTAGCATGCAACTTCTCACATATTTGTTCAAGGTACCCCTCTTATATTCCTACAGATTTTCTCTTCAAGGCAGCCACCTTGTGCAAATAATAAGGGTTGATTTTTTTGACATGTAATCAAATTTGTGGTATATAAGATGTACATCTTTTGGATGATAAAAAAAATTGATTATCAAAATTTAAAAATTTGTGCTCAAAGTTGCAAGCAAATTGCCAAATATTTGTTCAAGGTGCCCCTCTTATTTGCCTTCTTATTTTTTTCTTCAAGGCAGCCACCTTGTGCAAATAATAAAGGTTGATTTTTGTGACTTGTATTCAAATTTGTAGTACACAAGAAGTACATCTTTTGGATGATAAAAAAAAATATGATTATCAAAATTTAAAAATTCATACTCAAAGTAGCAACAACCTTCCCACGTATTTGTTCAAGGTGTCCCTCTTATTTGCCTACCTATTTTTTCTTCAAGGCAGCCACCTTGTGCAAATAATAAGGGTTGATTTTTCTGACTTGTAATCAAATTTGTGGTATATAAGAAGTACATCTTTTGCATGATAAAAAAACTTGATTATCAAAATTTAAAAATTTGTACTCAAAGTAGCAAGCAATTTCACACATATTTTTCAAGGTGCCCATCTTATTTGCCTACATATTTTTTCTTCAAGGCAGCCACCTTGTGCAAATAATAAGATTGATTTTTCTCACTTGTAATAAAATTTGTGATATAAAAGAAGTACATCCTTTGAATGATAAGAAAAATTGATTATCAAAATTTAAAAATTTGTACTCAAAGTAGCAAGCACCTTCCCACTTTTTTGTTCAACCCTCTTATTTGCTTACCTATATTTTCTTCAAGGTAGCCACCTTGTGCAAATAATAAGGGTTGATTTTTTTAACTTGTAAACAAATTTGTGGTATATAATAAGTAAATGTTTTGCATGATAAAAAAAATTATCAAAATTTAAAAATTTGTACTCAAAGTAGCAAGCAATTTCACACATATTTTTCAAGGTGTCCCTCTTATTTGGCTTCAAATTTTTTTCTTCAAGGCAGCCAACCTTGTGCAAATAACAAGGGTTGATTTTTCTGACTTGTAATCAAATTTGTGGTATATAAAAAGTACATCTTTTGGATGATAAAAAAAATTGACTATCAAAATTTAAAAATGTGTACTCAAACTAGCAAGCAACTTCGCACGTAATTGTTCAAAGTGCCCTCTTATTTGCCTACCTATTTTTTCTTTAAGACAGCCACCTTGTGCAAATAGCAAGGGTAGATTTTTCTAACTTGTAATCAAATTTGTGGTATATAAGAAGTAAATCTTTTGGATGATAAAAAAAATTGATTATCAAAATTTAAAAATTTGTACTCAAAGTAGCAAGCAATTTCATACATATATCTCGAGGTGCCCCTCTTATTTGCCTTCAAATTTTTTTCTTCAAGGCAGCACCTTGTGCAAATAATAAGGGTTGATTTTTCTGACTTGTAATTAAATTTATGGTATATAAGAAGTAAATCTTTTGGATGATAAAAAAAATTGATGTTAGAAAAATCAACCCTTATCATTTGCACAAGGTGGATGCCTTGAAGAAAAAAAATTTAAGGCAAATAAGAGGGGCACCTTGACAAATATGTGTGAAATTGCTTGCTACTTTGAGTACAAATTTTTAAATTTTGATAATCAATTCTTTTTATGATCGAAAAGATTTACTTCTTATATACAAAAATTTGATTACAAGTCATAAAAATCAACTCTTATTATTTGCACAAGGTGGCTGCCTGGAAGAAAAAATAGGTAGGCAAATAAGAAGGACACCTTGAACAAATATGTGGGAAGTTGCTTGCTACTTTGAGTACAAATTTTTAAATTTTGATAATCAATTTTTTTTATCATCCAAAACATGTACTTTTATATACCACAAATTTGATTACAAGTTAAAAAGAAATCAACCCTTATTATTTGCACAAGGTGGCTGCCTTGAAGAAAAAAATAGGTAGGCAAATAAGATGGGCACCTTGAACAAATACGTGGGAAGTTGCTTGCTACTTTGAGTACAAATTTTTAAATTTTGATAATCAATTTTTTTTATCATCCAAAAGATGTACGTCTTATATACCACAAATTTGATTACAAGTCAAAAAAATAAACCCTTATTGTTTGCACTAGGTGACTGGCTTGAAGAATAAAATAGGTCAAACCAGATAAGCAAATAAGAGGGGCACATTGAACAAATATGTGGGTAGGATTTTTTAAATTTTCATTATCAATTGTTTTATCATCCAAAAGATGTACTTCTTATATACCACAAATTTGATTACAAGTCAGAAAAATCAACCCTTATTATTTACACAAGGTGGTTTGGCTTGAAGAAAAAATTGGTAGGAAAATAAGAGGGGAACATTGAACAAATATGTGGCAAGTTGCTTGCTACTTTGTGTACAAATTTTTAAATTTTGATAATCAATTTTTTTTATCATCCAAAAGATGTACTTCTTATATACTACAAATTTGATTACGAATCACGAAAATCAACCCTTAATTTTTGCACTAGGTGGCTGGTTTGAAAAAGAAAAAAAGTAAGCCAAAATAGATAGACAAATAAGAGGGGTACAATGAACAAATATGTGGGAAGCTCCTTGCTACTTTGCGTTCAATTTTTAAAATTTTTATAATCAATTTTTTCTATCATTTGAAAGATGTACTTCTTGTATACCACAAATTTGATTACCAATCATAACAATCAACCTTTATTATTTGCATTAGGTGATATGCTTGAAGAAAAAAGTAGGCCAAACTAGATAAATAGATAGGAGGGGCACATTGAACAAATATGTGGGAAGGTGTTTGCTACTTTGCGAACAACTTTTTTAAATTTTGATAAACAATTTTTTTATCATCGAAAAGATGTACGTCTTATATACCACAGATTTGATTAGAAGTGACAGGAATCAACCCTTATTGGTTGCACTAGGTGGATAGCTTGAAGAAGAAAAAAATAGGTCAAACTAGATATGCAAATAAGAGGGGTACATTAAACAAATATGTGGAAAGCTGCTTGCTACTTTGCGTACAATTTTTTAAATTTTGATAATCAATTTTTTTATCATTCAAAACATTTACTACTTATATACCACAAATTTGATTACCAGGCACAAAAATCAACCTTTATTATTTGAACTAGGTGATTGGCTTGAAGAAAAAAATAGGTCAAACCAGATAGACAGATAAGAGTGGCACATTAAACAAATATATGGGAAGGTGCTTGCTACTTTGCGAAGAACTTTTTAAATTTTGATAATCAATTTTTTTTATCATCCAAAATATGTACTTCTTATATACCACAAATTTGATTACCAGTCACAGAAATCAACTCTTATTGTTTGCACTAGGTGGCTGGCTTGAAAAACAAAATAGGCCAAACCACATAGGCAGATAAGAGGGGCACATTGAACAAATATGTCGGAAGGTGTTTGCTACTTTGCGAACAACTTTTTAAATTTTGATAATCAATTTTTTTTATTATCCAAAAGATGTACTTCTCATCTACGACAAATTTTATTAGAAGTGACATGAATCAACTCTTATTGTTTGCACTAGGTGGCTTGACTTGAAGAAAAAAATAGGGCAAACCAGATCGATAAATAAGAGGGACACCTTGAACAAATATGTGTATTGGAACAAATATGTGCATTGAAACAAGTGATGTAAATTCTTCATTTCTTATAGTTGATATATATATATATATATATATATATATATATATATATATATATATATATATATATATATATATATATGAGAATTCAACAAAAATATATTTCCTCCATTCCACACATTGTTGTCAGAAGTGATTTTTGGTGACAGTCTGTGACATGTGATATCTTCCATGTTTTCAAGTATTTTATGCTGCAAATTAAAGTAGTGCAACAATTTTTTTGTCATTTCAAGAAGTGTTAATACTAACTACCTATGAGCTTCTTGCTTTGTTAAACTCTATTACATCCTCTTTGCTTCTTCGTTGCTCGTCTTTCATTTCTTCTGTTTTCTGTTCATCCTTCCCATGAAGAAAAGCGTAAAGTCTATTAATTAATTACATTGAAGATTCTTCAATTTACGACCAATGAAAGTTTTTTTATGTAAGAGAATTTAAAGTAATGTAAAATAATTAAGAGGGGAAGGTGTTAACGAAAGAAAGGAAATGAACTAATATCTACAGGGGAAATTAAGAGAAGAGAGAAGAAAAGGAGGGAAATAACGAAAACGAAAAAGGAGAAATAGTTGTGTGAGACTATAATATAATATTTTTATGTGCTACAACAGTGGTTAAAAACATTAAGCTTTTATAACATAGAGACTAAAGGATTTGATAGGAACTAACAATTGATGCTTAAGTGTAAAATTAGTGAATAATAGAAACTAAATGAGTAACTAAAATGCCTTTTTGAGCTATTGAAATCGAGTTGTTTATCCTTAACCTTATCTAATAATTAATAAAAACGAGAAATATATGGGATATTAGTTTATATGCTTTTATAAATAAATAAATATGTTAAAATATTAAATAAAAATTAATTAGGTGAAAATAATTGTTGTAGTGGATGAACGATTCTCTTACATGGTGTACACAAATTAGGTTAAAAGGCCGAAAATACACATAATGTGGATAAAACGGAGCATTTTTTGTAAGGTTTAGAATGGTTGCTTGCTGGAAACTACAGAGAAGATGTATCTTTCAACACAAAAAAATAAAAAATAAAAAACAAAAGAAGAGAAAGGTGCATCCACACATAATCATATAATATAAGATAAAACGTTGTATCGTACCTGAAATTTGCATGGTGGTATCTTGTCGTGTCGTGCATGACGACGAAAATCGTTATCCGCCGCCATCACCACGAGCTCACCCTCTCCCTACGCCTTCCACGTGTCACCCCAAACTTCCTTTCCCCACAGATAATATCATCTCTTTCTCTTTCTCTATATTGAAATCAAAAACTCATATGCATAAGCATGTAATGTAAGTATATCATCACTTTGTGGGTTAGTGAAGAGTGAAAGATGGATCACAGTGCGGATGCTCAACGCACAGACTTGATGACCATAACCCGTTTCGTGCTGAACGAACAGTCGAAGCAACCTGAGGCTCGCGGCGATTTCACAATCTTGCTCAGTCACATTGTTCTTGGCTGCAAGTTCGTTTGTTCTGCTGTTAACAAGGTTCTTCTTTCTTATACTTTCCGACTAATTCATTCCCTGTCATTTCATTACCACTCTCGCATGTTCAATGTCTATGCATGCCACCGTTTCATTTTATCCACTTCAAACAAGTTCCAACCATTGTTATTTCAATGAGTATCAGGTGAAAACGCATAAACAAACAGTATGAATAAGTTGAAATCTAGATCAGATCGCTCTAATACAATGTTATTTGACACATATACACATGCCCGAGATTTATTTTACTTGTTTCTTTATGAATCGGTTTATATAGATATGAAAATTTTTTAATTATAAGAATTGATTACGCAGGCGGGTCTTGCTAAGCTTATTGGACTAGCTGGAGAGACAAATGTCCAGGCAAGTGGCTGATAAATAAATCTTAGTTATGCATATTATTCCAGCATGGTAACTTTCTACTGTGTGATGATTTGATCCTCTTTGATTAATTATTATCATTTTTTTATTGAATTTGTTTTTTAATTATCCGGAATAAAGGGCGAGGAGCAGAAGAAACTGGACGTTCTTTCCAATGATGTCTTTGTGAAGGCTCTGGTCAGCAGTGGACGAACAGTGAGTCATGAATGTTGTGAAGGCTCTCTCTATGATCCATAGACATTTGTTGATGGGTTCAAATATTTTTGCAGTGCATCTTGGTGTCTGAAGAAGATGAGGAAGCAACATTTGTGGAGCCTTCTAAGCGTGGAAAGTTGTTAACCTATCTATAATCTAGTAGTGTTTCTTCCCAAGTGTTTTTTTAACATTCATTTTCCTTAGTCTAATCATTTAGTACGAATTTTTTTTATTGTGCAGGTACATAGTTGTTTTCGATCCGCTGGATGGTTCCTCTAACATTGATTGTGGTGTTTCTATTGGCACAGTATGTCTAATATCTGAAATGCAATCCATGTTCTTCTCTTTCCATTATATATATTTACTCACACACACACACATTATATTCCAGATTAACTACAATATTGCAGTTGTCAATTGAGTGTGTTGTGTTCCATTTAGATTTTTGGGATTTATTTGGTGAAAGAAAACCGCGAACCAACCATAGAAGACGTTTTGCAACCCGGGAAGAACATGTTGGCTGCTGGTTATTGTATGTATGGAAGCTCTTGCACGGTATGGTATTAAATCCCTGTTCAAGTTTCTGTCTTTTTTTCCCTCAGAGAGCTTCAATTTCTTCTCTTTGTGTTTATGATAACTTTTTAAGGGGGTATCCAAGTTACTGATCGATTTTTACTAACAATAGATAATAGTACGTTGTGTCGGTGTGAATTTTTGTATTGACTTGACTATTTTTATAAGGATAAGCTCGGTTTCTTTTGTTTTGTTTGTTTTCCTGTGCACCTATGGACTAAGTTGTCGTATGCTTTAATTAATTTTAATTCATTCCAAAACTATAAATTTTTGAACCACTAATTTGGGACATTTTACAGTTTGTGTTAAGCACCGGAAGAGGTGTGAATGGTTTCACCCTTGATCCATCTCTTGGAGAGTTCATTCTTACTCACCCTGACATCAAGGTACTAATCTACCAGTTCATCAATAACTATATTGCACATTGCTATTCTCTCTCGAAATGCTCTTGCTTGGGGACTCGACTCTTTAAAAGGTCACAAAGTGCTTTACTTGAATCATGTTAATTGCTTTATCTATATGGTTCACCATTCAGGTCCCGAAGAAAGGAAAGATCTATTCAGTGAATGAAGGAAATGCTAAAAACTGGGATGGTCCTACTACCAAGTATGTATAAATCCAATGTTTCAGACACCACAAGGCAATTTATGAGTTGTGACACTTTCCTTTTTTGCATCTGTTCAGGTATGTGGAAAACTGCAAGTTTCCAAAAGATGGTTCATCACCAAAGTCCTTAAGATATGTTGGAAGGTATATATATATATATATAGACTATAATGGATTCTCAGTCCTCCAAGTAGTTTCATTGCTGTTAGAGTATAGCATGTTTTGATTTACAGTGTGATCAAATACCTTCAAAATCAAGGGGGCTACTTCAAAATCACGTCAAAAGCATAACTTTTCAAAAGCAACAATGTGCTGCTTCTCATTCATCATGAAATTGAAATCGATTTGGGTTGACTCTATTGCCTCCCCAAACACGCTATTAGTCCTCATATAGTTGCTCTGCAACCAAGATGTGGCTACTGAATGACTAAGTCATATATGTTTGGTGACCTTAACAAAAAACATTTTGTATCGGTTGATGACATGGCTTTGTCTGTATTTGTATGATTAACAGCATGGTAGCTGATGTTCACCGCACATTTCTTTATGGAGGTATCTTTCTGTACCCGGCTGATAAAAAGAGTCCAAATGGGAAACTTCGGTATGCCATGCTCAATCACTACCTTATTTCCTGAGTAGCATATGCAATATTCCTACACTGTTTATGGTTTAACTGAAGAAATGATTGCAAAAATTTTCTTTGATTGGTGCAGTGTTCTCTACGAAGTCTTCCCAATGTCATTCTTGATGGAGCAAGCAGGAGGACAGGCTTTCACCGGCAAGGAAAGGGTAATTTACCAAAAACAGTTTTTAAGTTCTGTCCTATCGTTTTCTTCCTGTGTTGGTTGAAGGAGCAGGCACTCGGTGTGCCATTGCATTATCACAAAGTTTCAAATAAAACCAATTTATATTATATAAATAAATGTAAAACTCATTTTAGAAACTAATTTATAAGATTGAGCTAATTTTAAAGTCCATTTTCTAATAAACATGATATTAGAGTTTATTTTAGTAAAATTTGATGTTTTGTTGAATTTATTATTTTACCCGCTATCGGACCATCTATTAATATCTATTTCAACAGACAATATATATATATATATCTATCACGGCGGAGTGTATCGGTAGTCCTTCACCTTGATGAAGTTGTGCACCATAAATTGTGTCTTGTTTTCTCTTATCTGATAATTGAGAGAGTGAAATTGATATATACGTATGTATATGTATATGAACAGGCACTTGATTTGGTTCCGACAAAGTTGCACGAGAGATCTCCCATATTCCTTGGTAGCTATGAGGATGTGGAGGAAATCAAGGCCCTTTATGCTGCTGATCAAAAATTGGAATGAAAGAAACCATAATTCTTTGTCTTTTCCAACTTACAGTCAATTCTCATCTAATTGTTGCACAGATACATTGCCATGTATATATGTCAAGAAGGCTTGTTAATGGTTTGTGATTTACAAAAGGTATTATATTACGTGATATCCAAATACATTTTAATTTAATAATTTCAATATATAGCAATATTTTAATTTTTGTAGATAGTTTTCTGATGATTTCTTGATTATTATAATGTTAAAATTGCATTTTGTCTAAGTATTTAACATTTTTTAATTTCTCATCGTTGATATCATTTTACTAGATTTTTAAAGTGATATGGTATGTTAGTGTTTGTTTCTTATTAATGTATGATTTTGTGAAAATTTATGACTAGTGGATTTTGTCAATAAACAAATTTATACTAATTGCAAAGCCCTTAACATAATTTTATGATTGATTTTAATTATTTGTTGAACACATTAGTCCGACATCATTTGAAGGAAGTACACTAATAGATTTTTTTTTCTTCCTATAGTTTCCTTTTAATAACTAACCATTGGATAGAACAATATGTCATGGGATAATAAGAATAATAGGTAATGTTACTTTTTTCCTTTTTCTTAATAAAGAGGTAAACTAACATTCAATCATCATTATTGCACCAATGTAGTAAGGGCCTTTGGCAGCGGTTGTTTTTAATATTTTGCACCGGTTCGGGAACCGAAGCATATTGGGGCTTTTGGCCTCGGTTAAGAACCGAAGCCATAGAGGGCCCTTCTGCCTCGATTTTCACTGCACCCGAGGCCATAGACCCTGCCTTTTGCCTCGGTTTTGACTGCACCCGAGGCCATATGGGCCTTTTTTTTAAAAAAAAACAAATTCGATACCCTTTTGGCCTCGGTTTTTGTTGCACCCGAGGCCATATGGGCTTTTTTTTTTTTTTTAATTCGATTCCCT
>Ga0214544_1012604_pt1 | contig 10868 bp, 8 predicted proteins | sample CNSS3metaG_FD_160074 | JGI IMG/M metagenome (GOLD analysis project Ga0214544, IMG submission 160074) | Root nodule microbial communities from cowpea collected in UCLA plant growth center, Los Angeles, California, USA - CNSS3 | ecosystem: Host-associated > Plants > Roots > Nodule | place: USA...
GCTCACGAAAATTGGTGGTTGAATGCACAAAGTTTATAACAAAATGATCAACCCTTTTACAAGACAAGGAGCACCCTTTAAATAGGAGTTCATAGGGGTCCTTTAGCAAATACAAAAACATGAAAAATGATTAACTAGCAAACCCTAAACCTAACGTGAGAGTGAGTCTTGGCCAAGTGAAGGAGATGATTGGTGGAGACATTCCCATGAGGATTCTAGGGCAAAAGAGGAAGGATTCTAGTCATGCACCAAAATACATTAATTCTAGTCATATTGGCAGAAAACATAGGGTATAAATACAAGTATTAATAGTACAATTAAAATTAGTATTGACTCCTTGAATTTGAATGCAATTTTACTCAGCATAGGTCACGTAATTAAGGTTTTTGTCTCACCCAATCCACTCGTCTAGACCCACAAAGTGAGAGTTAAAAACGTGTTTCAATATGCAATTAAGCAACGCATACATCCATTCATCTGTCACATTTAATCCAATTCATTAAGCATGAACAAAATGAACATGAACAACCAACCCAATCTGAAGTTAAGCATGAACGAAATGAACATGAACAACCAACCCAATCTGAAGTTAAGCATTAACAGATTAAAAGTAACCATTCACCATAAATTCAAGATGAAGAGAGACAAAACACGAATTCAAAACAGAACCTCAAAGTTCAATTGTATCTCCTTCAAGGAGTCAATACACGAATTTAGCTAGACATGGAAATGGGGCAATTAAACACTTCAAATCTGAATTTAATAAAATAGAACATCATAAACCCTAACTTACGAATTCTTCAACGAAAACTCAAGAACAAAACAGATTTTGAAAGTTTTAAATGAACCAAAATCGTTGTTATCAATGGGTGTTGTTCCAAGTCAATAAAATCCACAAAATGAGCTGCCCAATCTACCAAATGCATTCAAAACGTAAATCCCACAATGGGTTTTGTTAAATGTGCATAGAAATGGCAAAAACTAGTGCAAAAACATCAAAAACGAGTGGAACACCTCCATAGACACCCACCAAAGCTTGGAGAACCAAAGTGGAGGTTGGAGAGAATGGAGAAGAGAGGTGTGCGGTTGTTCTCATGCATGACATGGAAATGATGTGGCAATAATGTGGCAAGTCTCTTCAACTAAATATTAATGTCCAAGCTCCAAAATTGCTTCACCCAAATACCTAAAAATAATTAAGAGCAAAAATTAGGCCAAATAATGCAAAATTAACTCAAATTCAGAACAATGGCCCAATAAAGCCCAACAGATGAAAACACACTAAAGAGAAACAATTAAGCACTGAACAACTGTCAAATGGGTACACAAAGGCTAGTAGAATGAAGGAAAATAATGACTCATTAGCGATGGCACTCAAACCAAAACAATCCCTGTCTGTTTCCTTGTCGTAGACGCGCCTACATTATACAACGTACTTCTCGGCCACCCATCCCTCAACACTCTCGGCGCAGTCGTATCTACACCTCATCTGGGCATGAAATTTCCATCCCCATCTGGGGACATCCTTACCATCCACGGCGACCAACGGCTCACGCGAGAATGCTACATGGCCAGTTTACGACCACAATTACCCATCCTTCAAACACACAACATTGAACGTCCACTTGGCTCTGACATAGCCTTATCTAGAGATGATTTGGACCCAGAGTAGGCCGTGATGCACGCCTCGAGCCCGTTGATGAAACTTTACCCCTAGAACTCCCTAATGGACGCACCCTCAAAATGGGCACCAATCTTTAACACGAACAGCGTGAAATACTCACACCTACCCTCATCAGCAACACCAACCTCTTTGCCTGGTCTGCCACTGACTTACCCGACGTTGACCCTCAAGTCGCGCTCCACAAACTTTCCATTTACAAAGAAACCGGATATGTCTCTTAGAAGAAACCGAAGCTTGGTGAAGAACGTCGACTAGCAGCCATGATTGAAGCCGACAAGTTACTAAACGGAGGTTTCATCGAAGAAGCCCACTACACCACCTGGCTCTCCAATGTAGTTCTGGTAAAAAAAACTAACAGTAAATGGTGAATGTGTGTTGATTACACAGATCTCAATAAGGCATGCCCCAGGGACGCCTACCCCTTGCCCAATATTGACTGGCTAGTTGACGGTGCTGCCGACAAAAAGGTCCTCAGTTTCCTAAATGCATATTCTGGATACAATCAGATCCCAATGGCCACAACTGATATGAACAAGACCGCCTTCATCACAGAAGATGCTAACTACTTTTATAAAGTTATGTCATTCGGTCCCAAAAACACAGGAGCAACTTACCAACGTTTGATGGATAAAGTCTTCAACCATATAATGGGCAAATGTGTCGAAGTATACGTCGACGACATGGTGGTCAAATCCCCGAGTCATCACCAATACGCTCAATACTTATCCAATGTTTTCCACGTTACGACAGTACAACCTCCGTCTCAACCCCGAAAAATGCGTCTTCAGCGTCGATCATGGTAAATTCCTTGGCTTCATGCTAACACAACGCGACATAGAAGCTAACCCCAAAAAATGTAATGCCCTCATTGAGATGCGAACTCCCTAGTACATGCAGCCCGACGCCTATGCCCCTATTTCCAAAACCACAACATCATCGTCAAAACCGATTACCCCATCCAGAAGATACTCCAAAGATAACCATGTTGTCGGTTGTCGTGGCCTTGTCTCGTAGAAATACAAAAATGCTTGTGGAGAAGGTTGCAAGTATAACGATCAGCAAAGAATGCGAAACGCTTGCAAGTATGCCAGTTGTTCGGATGCAATTGGGTAGGTGCAACATTTAATAGACGGAGTACACCCATGGTGAAGTCGTCCAATGATAGCCTCACATGTAATTGTGAAAAATGACACATATACATGTAGAAAAATTTATCAACCACTCCTTCCTAACCATGGCAGACACGCTCAACAATGCTCACTCGCTCCAGGGACACTATATGACGGCTTACATCGCTACCTATGACAGGAGTACAGTTCAGCCATGAGTTAAGCAGCCTTGACCATCTGAATAACGAAGATTGATTTCGAACATCAGCAGCAACTCATTCATAACCGGCCTTCGTCGGCCAACTACTCTCCGCTATCTCCTTTGGAGGGTCTTCCCTCACTTCAGTTATCGTCTCTATAGGGAATCTCTCCGTCTTAACCACGAGGCTACCACTCCCCTACTCAGAATGTCTACCTATATCTTCTCTAGACCGCCCACTCTCACTACTCGATGTAGACAACGACACACTACCACTAGTACTAGACAAACCTTTTTAAGTAAGAAAGATGCCAGCAGAAACAAAGAACTAATTGGACAGCTCCAACGCACGCAAATTACTGATCTCATAATTCTTACAAATGAGCCAACAAAAACACACTCTCAATAGCACCCTCATTTATAAACGACGATCCGAAACACTACAACTCCTTGCTGCCAAAAGTCACAACACATGTGAAACGTCACAACACACGCGAAAAGTCACGAACATAAAAATGATGGCGTAAAACCCCTTTAATTAGACCTCTAATATTTGCCACCCCTTCACCTCCCACAAACCTATTTAGATTCCAAGCCTTAACACTGTTCATCACACTATTGGAGGACTGGTGTACTACACCTAGTCGGCCCAACAAAACACACCAACATTTATCATCCTTTGCCGTTATAGATGAACTGGCACATGCTAGGGGACTAGTGTACTACACCTAGGCGGCCTAACCTGACTACAACCATGAGATCCGCCTACATAGCCCCTTAAGGACATAAACTATAATAATGTATGTCGAACAATCAATAGTAAGCGGTCTAAATCATTAACTTAAGAAAATTGAACGAGAACTTGATAAACCTAAAACACTACCAACCAGGAGCTTGGGGCCCTCAATAACCAAACTGGGGCCTAGCTGCGGCCCAATCAAAAGCCCAGCCTATGACCTGTCCAAACATAATTAATAATCTATAAATACACATGGACCCCACGAATTAAAGGTACACATTCATTAATCCCTTAATCACGAGATTTGACTTTCTGAGAATTCTTGGCTGACTTAAGCGTCGGAGTCTCCTGCGTAGGTAACCCCTCCCGGGTCCAAATCGGTCCAAAGTCGGGACACCAATAGATAGTACATACATGCTGGAAGAAAGCTTACTAGAGAGATTGCGGATTGAGGTAAGGTGATACTCATGTTTGACATCTCTTATTTGTTCTCCGCAGGAACATTTACCATGCCTCTTTTAAAGTCGTAGCATTTGCTAACTTCTCAAGGTCTGTATCGACCACAACTCGGTACAATGCATACAGAGTTGTCCTATCTCTAACTCGTGTTCTTTTCAACGCAACAATCTAGGCGACCGTTTATTCATAAGAATCTGCTGGCTCTTCGAAGCCACCTTCAAAATACATCCCATACGTCTTGGGATCCGAGATAGGCCTTTAGTTACATGCTCGACTTATCGTAGTTGGCTTTTTGTGTTAGCTGGGGTAAGGACATATTGTTGTTGGCCATCAGTCTCTCTTACTATTTGTTTGACTCAGACACTCAATCAACAAACTCTCTCTCTTTTTTATTGCACACTCAAAAAGAACCTTGCTTTGTAGCTCCCTAGTTGTCTACCTAGCTCTTGATACCACTTTGTTAGGATTGAGCGTTTACCACTAGGCCAAAAGCTATAACCATTAGTCAGGGCACAACACTTTTTACTTAAGAGTGTAACACAAACCCAAGTGCCACGATTCGATTGTGAGCCGACCCACTTGGTCTTTGCCACGAGATAATTGATGTCACATGCAACAAGTTTCAACAAATTTTCTTTGGTGAAGGCTTCCAGTTGTTGTCACTTTTGTCACAAACTCTTGCTTCCCTTGGTGTGAGTTCTTGGAGACTCTCTTTATAGTTGCCTCCTGGTTTTCTAATAGCCCCTTATACATAGTTCCAAACCCACCTTGTCCAAGCTTGTTTTGAAGGCTAAATCCACCATTTGCTTTCATTAGTTCCCTCAGCCTAAACTTCTTTGGAGCCATAGAGGAGTATTGAATCTGTTGCATGGAGTTGATGTTGTTTATGTTGATGCCGACATGATTGTCAAGGCTATCTTCCCTAAAACTGTCTTGTGTCAAACTCTACAGCTAAAATAACAGCTTATGAAGCTCCATTGGAAGTAGCATTTACAATGCCAACCCATTGTCCATCATTGTTTTGTGGGGCAGTCCTAACTCAAGTTAAGATAAAGGCCAACCCTTCACCACTAGGGGTAGTTTTTGGAGTCATGTTGAGCACAAAAGTGGTTTTGAATGAAGTTATTTGGTTTTTGTTTTTCTTCTATTTCCAAAGCTGGTATAGTTTTATATAGAAAACACGTCAAGAATAATGATTTATGGGAATACGAATATCAGGGGTGACTTGTGGTACTTGTTTATTTAGTTGTTTATGTGTTTACCTATGTGTGGATACCTTTGTACCCTTCAAAAACAAGTACACATTATTGTTATTAAATTACAAAACAATTACAGTAAGCATTTGAGTATGAAAACCTAACATATTAAGACTACACACTTCAATAATCACAAGCTCTTTTGCCTTTTTCTGTAAATCAAGAAATATTATATATGCATATTTGCCTGATCACTTTGTTTTTACTAATATTTGTATACACTACAATAACCACTCAATAATCACAACATTCATTACTTTACAGAACTCTCGTTTATTCATGGTGTTTCAGTTACAAACCTCTGATCCTTTGTCCTCGCTGATATTTGCCACTAGATCCACCGATTTATTCCCCACCAAGCTTTGCACTAACCAAACACCTAGACAAGCACTGAGGCAAAAATGGGATATTAGATCAGGAATATTAGATTGGTTGTATAGGAACCAATCTAACAGATCACGTTGTGGCAATTTTGAAAATAACTTCAATTACTTTAGATCAGTTATGTGGGGAACCGATGTAAAATGTATACATTATATCAGTTTTGGGGGCAACCAATCTAACGTTCTTTTTTTAATTAAAAAAACATTGATGCTTTTAAATATTAGATCGGTTAGAATCAGAACCAAGCTAATGTTTTTCTGCACAAACCCATGAAACCCTTTCCTCTCTCGCTCGTGCCTTACTATGCATTCGTTCCACTTTTCATCTTCTTCTCCATTTTGCTCTGTAAACCTCAACCTCTCCGTTGCTTTCATCTCTATTTGTGAACCACAAAACCCTTTCCGTTTTGCTTTGCAAACCTCCACGCCATGAACCGCCACTGTCGCTGCACCACAAGCCTCCGCTATCGTCGCACCACGAACCTTCGTTGTCGCCGCACCACGAACCACCTCAACGGCATTTGAAATACCACAAAGGACCTTGACGGAAATTTGTTGTCTTTCGTGGAAGCTGTTGCACCTTGATGTCGTCGTTGTTGCCGCACTTCCGTTGACGCTTTAGTCGTCGTTCAATGGTCCATGGTGCTTGTTCCGTAAGTGCTCCTACCTCAATTTTGAAGTTGCTTGAGCTATTGTCGCTGTTACTGCGTTTGTTCCATTTTTCGTTGCTGCTCCTACCTCCATTGGAAGATTACCATCACTTGGATTGAAAAAGGTCAGTTCCTCTAAACTTCATTACATTGAAATTGTTGGCTGTCGTTTTTGAGATTTGAATTTTGGTGAATGCGTTAAATTGTTGCTCTTGGAATTTTAGTGCACATAAAATTGGTCAGTTCCTCCAAACAATTTACTTTGAATTTCAAAGCATAAGAGTGGATTTTTTGTTTGTGGCTGGTTTTATGAACTTGATCTTTTATCAAGTTCATTCATTTTAGTAAAATAGGGATGAATATTATTTGTTATTATGTAGTAAATTTTCCGGTGGTCTTAATAACAAATGTCAAAAACTAATGAGAGCATTGGTTGAGTCACTAATTATAATAAAAGTATATCATAATTTGAGTCACTAATGAGAGCACCTATTTATAGAAGCAATTAAGTCTTTATCACATCAATAATATTTATTTAAACCAAGTTCTCATGTTGTGTAGTAATGTATCGAAGTTGAATGAATGCAATTCGAATTAGTGATGTCTATGACAATGGCGTTGAAGAGTTTCTAAAATTTTCTAAACGACATGGAAAATATTTTTGTCCCTGTGTTAATTGTTTGAACAGGAGACGACAAGAAGTTAAGTTGATAGAGAACATCTTTTATGTGATGGTATCCTGAAGAGTTATACAACGTGGACCTGGCATGGCGAAGTTGTATACCTTCCAACCGTATCTCAAAGTCAAGAGTTTAATCCATATTGTAAGGATCACATGGAAGATATGATTGAAGATATTGAACAATAAAATTTTCGTACAGCAAACGTGTATGATTCATTGAAAGATGATTCAGAAAAGACTTTATATCCTGGTTGTACGAGTTTCACTCGTTTGTTAGCAACACTAAGATTATTTAACATTAAAGCCAAAAATGGGTAGACTGATAAAAGTTTTAGTGAGTTACTAGAACTATTGCATCTAATGCTCCCAAAAGGTAATACATCGCCAACCCGTCATTATGAGGCGAAAAATATACTATGTCCGATGGGTATGGAGTACCAGAAAATTCATGCTTGTCCCAATCACTATATTTTTTGATCATTTATAACTTGCCTTTTTGGTTGGTTATGAAGAGAAAATACATGATGTTATCTATGATGATATCTAGATCAAAGCAACCTGGAAATGATATTGATGTTTATCTAACTTCGTTGATAGAAGATTTGAGATTGTTATGAGATGAAGTAATTAAGGTGTTTGATGCATAAGGAAAAGTGAATTTTAATTTGGGAGCTCTCTTCTTTTGCACCATTAATGACTTTCCAGCTTATGGAAATATGAGTGGTGATAGTGTGAAAGGACAATATGCTTGTCCAATCTGTGAAGAAAACACAAGTTATCATAAATTAAACATGGGAGGGAGACTTGTTACATTGGCCACCAAAGGTTTTTGAGACATAATCACCCATATCATCGATTGAAAAAGGCTTTCAATGGATGTTAGGAGGAAAAAATCCAACCGCCACCCTTAACTAGAGAACAAGTTTATGAGCGTATGTGCCAAGTAAATATCACATTTGGGAAAACACAGAAGAAAGTTCTTGGCAAAAGCATTTGGAAGAAGAAATTAGTATTCTTTGATCTCCCATACTGGACAAAATTAGATGTCAGACATTGCATAGATGTCATGCATGTGGAGAAGAATGTTTGTGATAGTATAATTGGAACATTGCTAAACATCAAAAGGAAAACAAAGGATGATGTTAATTCTTGTAAAGATCTAGTTGAGATGGGTCTTCGTTTGGAGTTATAGCTAGAAGCTCATGGTAAACGGACATATTTACCTCCTGCTTGTCATACTCTCTCTAAACTTGAGAAAAGAAGTTTTTGTGATAGTCTACGAGAAATGAAAGTACCACAAGGATACTCTTCAAATATTAAAAAGTCTTGTCTCAATGAAAGATTTGAAACTTGTTGGTTTAAAATCTCATGATTGTCATGTTCTCATCCAACAACTTCTTCCAGTAGTTATTCGTGGCATCTTACCTAAAAGTGTTAGACATGTCATCACTCGTCTTTGCATGTTTTTTAATAGTATTTGTCAGAAAGTAATTGATCTTGCCACATTGGATGACTTGGAAAATGAAGCTATCGTTATCTTGTGTCAACTTAAGATGTATTTTCCTCCTTCATTTTTTGACATCATGGTCCATTTAATAATTCATCTAGTAAGGGAAATTAAAATATGTGGACCAATGTTTTTAAGATGGATGTACCCAATTAAGAGATACATGAAAATATTGAAGGGGTATGTGAAAAATCCATATCATCCAGAAGCATCAATTATTGAAAGGTACATAGCTGAAGAAGCAATTAAGTGTGGATACTATGTCATGTACTGGATGTGGACCATAGCTCGTGCTGCTATGAAAGATTCTTGGGATTAGGTAAGGAATTAAAAGACTCCTCTTTGAAACGTGTTTTTATGAAATACTTAACTAATATGCATTCATTGCTTTGAACTACAAGTTTTTAACAATGTTGAACCATTAGGACATGAGAAGATTGATGAAGTAAGGATTGAATGGACGAAATACTTCTTGCAGCATAAAAATGTTTATGTGTAAATCTTTTCCTTTGTTGCATTAGTTTTCTTTCACTTAGGAAATATTTTGGTCAAATCGATTGTTGGATTTGAATTGTTCTTTAATTATGTACTCTATAAACTGTTGGAACTACATTGCCTATACTGTTTTGGTTAGTTGCAATTACAAAACGCACTTTTAAAAAGAATAAGTATTAGATCGGTTATGGCCTTAACTGTTCTAATATATATTAGATCAGTTAAGGCCATAACCGATCTAATACTTGTTATTTCTTTTTTAACAAGTGTGCAACATGTTAGATCGGGTTAGACCACAACCGATCTAAACTACTTGATCGTGATGCATTCATGCTGAATAATGTAAGATCAGATATCAGAAATCGATCAAATATTGATACATTAGATCGGTTGCTTATAAGCGATCTAATAAGTTACAGACGTACTACATCACCTTAAGAATATACTACTAAAAAGGTTAGTATAAATTTAACTCCTTGGAAATACTCTCTTAAATGATTATTTTCTTTTAAATATAATGACTATTTTCTTTACAATTCAGTAATAACTAAGCTATTGTGATTTTTTAAGACATGATCTGAAAAAGTATTGCTTGAACAATAAACCTTAATTTTCTACGTCGATAACTGAGTTTTAAGGAAAAATCAAAAAAGATTTTTTAGTTATGCTTTGGCTTGATTAAGTTTATTTCTTCTATTATTTATTTAGTCTTTGTTCAATATGGTACCTCAATTAAGTTTCAATACCTCAATTTAACAAATGCAATAATGTAACTGTTTTCAAATTTAGTATGACTAGTATTTTGATCCGTGCAACGCACGGGGATATCGAATTTTAAAATTATAAAAGTATAATTAAATTTAATATAAATTTTATTTTATAAAATTCAATAATAATATTTTAATCAATTTTATGATAAAAATGTATTTAAATTATTTATATATGTTTTTAATATTTTAAATAATATATTAAGATTTAGTTAATTAAAATTAAGAAATTAAATTAAATTTTAAATGAAATATTGAGCAAAAAATGTAGAAAAATATAATAGTTAATTCTCTAATAATAAAAATGATGGACGATATAGAAATTATTGAATAGACTACGATACAAAAAAATGTGAAGAGTAAACGATATAAAGCTACAAATGGTAGATCGTGCATATAAATGTAATGTTTAATTAGTCAGATAGTACTCACTCTCTTCATATGTGTCAGTTTGATACCCGCTTTTAAAAATGTGTCAATCGAGTCCCAACTTTTGAAAAAATGTCTCAATTAGGTTCCTTTCACTCTTGTAAGTCATTTTAAATATCGATACCGTTAATGACGTTAATACTTTTTTTCTCGAAGGGATCTAATTGACACCTTTTTACGGGTATCAAACTGACATATCTGAACAAAAGTAAGTATTATCCGACTAATTACACCTACATATAAATAGTAGATTCTTTAAAGATACAAATGTTAGACTGCAAACAAAATATAAATAGTAAACAACCAAAACTTACAAAATGTAGACTATGTAGACAAATATAAATAGTACACTATGCAAAAATTCAAAGGTTAGACTCTGCTAGACTCCTCTATTGAAGTCCTTTTTTCACAATTTTTTTGGATTTTGAATTTCAAATTTTAACTTTGCTCCCATATTTTATAGGTTTTAAAATTTAAAATTTAAATTCAAACTTTATTACTATATATTT
>Ga0214544_1012605_pt1 | contig 10867 bp, 11 predicted proteins | sample CNSS3metaG_FD_160074 | JGI IMG/M metagenome (GOLD analysis project Ga0214544, IMG submission 160074) | Root nodule microbial communities from cowpea collected in UCLA plant growth center, Los Angeles, California, USA - CNSS3 | ecosystem: Host-associated > Plants > Roots > Nodule | place: USA...
TGCATTCGTTTACGAAAGTGACAACAATGTTGTAAGCCAAAGATTGGTGGAGAAACTCCAGTCACCAACAAGCTTTCATTTGAATCAAGCAAGGATCAAATTCAGTACGGGACAATGTGTGAAAGAAATATTATGTGATATTGCTCCCACGAACTCTTGTCATCTTCTTTTCAGATGGGCATGGCTTCATTTTAAAGCGCTCAATCTTGATGAATGTTCGCTTTATTTAAGGCATGAGGGACATGAAATGAAGTTGAAATTCATAACACCAAGACAACCCAGTAAGGATAAACAGAGGCTGGAGGATAAAATAGAAAAAGAAAGAATACAAAAAGAACAAATATAAAATGTAGAAGGAAGGGAAATTGAAGAAAAGGAAAAGGAAGTAAAGATAAAGATGATGGAAAAGGAAGTACAGAAACCAGGTGTTTAATCGAAGGCCACCCATGTTTAGTTGCATTCGATTGCGAAAGCGACAACAATGTTGTAAGCCAAAGAATGGTGGTGAAACTCAAGTTACCAACAATCTTTCATCCGAATCAAGCAAGGATCATATCCAGTACATGACAATATGTGAAAGAAGTATTATGTGATAGTGCTCCCACGAACTCTTGTCAACTTCTTTTGAGATGGACATGACTTCATTTTAAAGCGCTCAATCTTGATGAACGTTCCCTCTATTTGAGGCTTGAGGGACATGAAATGAAGTTGAAATTTATGACACCAAGACAAGCCAGTAAGGATCAATAGAGGTTGAAAGAGAAAATAGAAAAAGAACAAATATAAACTATAGAAGGAAGGGAAATTGAAGAAAAAGAAAAGTAAGTAAAGATAAAGATGATGGAAAAGGAAGTACAGAAATAAGGTGTTTAATCGAAGGTCACCAATGTTCAGTTCCATTCGTTTACGAAAGCGACAACAATGTTATAATCCAAAGATTAGTGGAGAAACTCAAGTTACCAACAAGTTTTCATCCGAACCAAGTAAGGATCAAATCTAGTACATGACAATGTGTGAAAGAAGTATCATGTGATAGTGCTCCCACGAACTCTTGTCATCTTCTTTTGAGATGGGCATGGCTTCATTTTAAAGCGCTCAATCTAGATGAACGTTCGCTTTATTTAAGGCATGAGGGACATGAAATGAAGTGGAAATTTATAACACCAAGATAAGCCAGTAAGGATAAACAGAGGCTGAAGGAGAAAATAGAAAAAGAAAGAATAGAAAAAGAACAAATATAAAATGTAGAAGGAAGGGAAATGGAAGGAAAAGAAAAGGAAGTAAAGATAAAGATGATTTTAAAGGCAGTACAGAAACAATGTGCTTAATCGAAGGCCACCCATGTTCAGTTGTATTCTTTTACGAAAGCGACAACAATGTTGTAAGCCAAAGATTGGTGGAGAAACTCAAGTTACCAACAAGCTTTCATCCGAATCAAGCAAGCATCATATCCAGTACATGACAATGTGTGAAAGAAGTATTCTGTGATAATGCTCCGACAAATTTTTGTCATCTTCTTTTGAGATGGGCATGGCTACATTTTAAAACGCTCAATCTTGATAAACGTTCCCTTTATTTGAGGCATGAGGGACATGAAATGAAGTTGAAATTTTAACACCAAGACAAGCCAGTAAAGCAAGGGAAATTGAAGAAAAAGAAAAGGAAGAAAAGATAAAGATGATGAAAAGGAAGTAGAGAAACAATGTGTTTAATCGAAGGCCACCCATGTTCAGTTGCATTCGTTTACAAAAACGACAACAATGTTGTAAGCCAAAGATTGGTGGATAAACTACAGTTATCAACAAGCTTTCATTCGAATCAAGCAAGGATCAAATTAAGTACGGGACAATATGTGAAAGAAGTATTATGTGATATTGTATCCCACGTACTCTTATCATCTTCTTTCTAGATGGACATGGCTTCATTTTAAAACGCTCAATCTTGATGAACGTTCCCTTTATTTGAGGCATGAGGGACATGAAATGAAGTTGAAATTTATGACACCAAGACAAGCCAGTAAGGATCAACATAGGCTGAAGGAGAAAATAGAAAAGAAAGCATACAAAAAGAAGAAATATAAAGTGCAGAAGGAAGGGAAATTGAAGAAAAATAAAAGTAAGAAAAGATAAAGATGATGGAAAAGGTAGTAGAGAAACAAGGTGTTTAATCAAAGGCCGCCCATGTTGAGTTGCATTCGTTTACGAAAGCGACATTAATGTTGTAAGCAAAATATTGGTGGAGAAACTCCAGTTACCAACAATTTTCGTTCGAATCAAGCAAGGATCAAATTCAGTACGGGACAATGTGTGAAAGAAGTGTTATGTGATATTGCTCCCACAAACTCTTGTGATCTTCTTTCGAGATGGGCATGGCTTCATTTTAAAACGCTCAATCTTGATCAAGGTTCCCTTTATTTGAGGCATGAGGGACATGAAATGAAGTTGAAATTTATGACACCAAGACAAGCCAGTAAGGATCAACATAGGCTGAAGGAGAAAATAGAAAAAGAAAGAATTGAAAAAGAAGAAATATAAACTACAGAAGGAAGGGAAATTGAAGACAAAGAAAAGGAAGAAAAGATAAAGATGATGGAAAAGGTAGCAGAGAAACAAGGTGGTTAATCAAAGGCCACCCATGTTCAGTTGCATTCATTTACGAAAGCGACAACAATGTTGGAAGCCAAAGATTGATGGAGAAACTACAGTTACCACCAAGCTTTCATCCGTATCAAGTAAGGATGAAATTCAGTACAGGACAATGTGTGAAAGAAGTATTATGTGATGTTGCTCCCACGAACTCTTGTCATCTTCTTTTCAGATGGGCATGGCTTCATTTTAAAACGGTCAATCTTGATGAACATTCGCTTTATTTGAGGCATGAGGGATATGAAATGAAGTTGAAATTTATGACACCAAGACAAGCCAGTAAGGATCAACACAGGCTGAAGGAGAAAATAGAAAAGGAAGAAATATAAACTGCAGAAGGAAGAAAAATTGAAGAAAAAGAAAACGAAGAATAGAAAAAAGATGATGGAAAAGAAAGTAGATAAACAAGGTGTTTAATCAGAGGCCACCCATTTTTACTTGCATTCGTTTACGAAAGCGACCACAATTTTGTAAGCCAAAGATTGGTGGAGAAACTCAAGTTACCAACAAGCTTTCATCTGAATCCAGCAAGGATCAAATTTAGTACAGGACAATGTGTGAAAGAAGTATTATGTGATATTGCTCCCATGAACTCTTGTTATCTTCTTTTGAGATGGGATGGCTTCATTTTACAACGCTCAATCTTGATGAACGTTTCCTATATTTGAGGAATGAGGGACATGAAATGAAGTTGAAATTTATGACACCAAGACAAGCCAGTAAGGATCAACATAGGCTGAAGGAGAAAATAGAAAAAGAAAGCATACAAAAAGAAGAAATATAAACTGCAAAAGCAAAGGAAATTGAAGAAAAAGAAAAGGAAGAAAAGATAAAGATGATGAAAAGGAAGTAGAGAAACAAGGTGTTTAATCGAAGGCCACCCATGTTCAGTTGCATTCGTTTAAGAAAACGACAACAATGTTGAAAGCCAAAGATTGGTGGATAAACTATAGTTATCAACAAGCTTTCATTCGAATCAAGCAAGGATCAAATTAAGTACGGGACAATATGTGAAAGAAGTATTATGTGATATTGCTCCGACGAACTCTTATCATCTTCTTTCTAGATGGACATGGCTTCATTTTAAAACACCCAATCTTGAAAAACGTTCTCTTTATTTGAGGCATGAGTGACATGAAATGAAGTGGAAATTTATGACACAAAGACAAGCTAGTAAGGATCAACATAGGCTGAAGGAGAAAATAGAAAAAGAAGAAATATAAAGTGCAGAAGGAAGGGAAATTGAAGAAAAAGAAAAGGAAGAAAAGATAAAGATGATGGAAAAGGTAGTAGAGAAATAAGGTGTTTAATCAAAGGCCACCCATGTTTAGTTGCATTCGTTTACGAAAGGGACAACAATGTTGTAAACGAAAGATTGGTGGAGAAATTCAAGTTACCAACAAGCTTTCATCTGAATCAAGGAAGGATCAAATTCAGTACGGGACAATGTGTGAAAGAAGTATTATGTGATATTGCTCCCACGAACTCTTGTCATCTTCTTTCGAGATGGGCATGGCTTCATTTTAAAACGCTCAATCTTGATCAAGGTTCCCTTTATTTGAGGCATGAGGGACATGAAATGAAGTTGAAATTTATGACACCAAGACAAGTAAGTAAGGATCAACATAGGCTGAAGGAGAAAATAGAAAAAGAAAGAATAGAAAAAGAAGAAATATAAACTGCAGAAGGAAGGGAAATTGAAGAAAAAGAAAAGGAAGAAAAGATAAAGAGGATGGAAAAGGTAGCAGAGATACAAGGTGTTTCATCAAAGGCCACCCATGTTCAGTTGCATTCATTTACGAAAGCGACAACAATGTTGTAAGCAAAATATTGGTGGAGCAACTCCAGTTACCAACAATTTTCATTCGAATCAAGCAAGGATCAAATTCAGTACAGGACAATGTCTGAAAGAAGTATTATGTTATGTTGCTCCCACGAACTCTTGTCATCTTCTTTTCAGATGGGCATGTCTTCATTTTAAAACGGTCAATCTTGATGAACGTTCCCTTTATTTGAGGCATGAGGGATATGAAATGAAGTTGAAATTTATGACACCAAGACAAGCCAGTAAGGATCAACACAGGCTGGAGCATAAAATAGAAAAAGAAGAAATATAAACTGCAGAAGGAAGGGAAATTGAAGAAAAAGAAAATGAAGAATAGGAAAAAGATGATGGAAAAGAAAGTAGAGAAACAAGGTGTTTAATCGGAGGCCACCCATTTTTACTTGCATTCGTTTACGAAAGCGACAACAATGTCGTAAGCCAAAGATTGGTGGAGAAACTCGAGTTACCAACAAGCTTTCATCTGAATCCAGCAAGGATCAAATTCAGTTCAGGATAATGTGTGAAAGAAGTATTATGTGATATTGCTCCCATAAACTCTTGTTATCTTGTTTTGAGATGGGCATGGCTTCATTTTAAAACGCTCAATCTTGATGAACGTTCCCTTTATTTGAGAAATGAGGGACATGAAATGAAGTTGAAATTTATGACACCAAGACAAGCCAGTAAGGATCAACATAGGCTGAAGGAGAAAATAGAAAAAGAAAGCATACAAAAAGAAGAAATATAAACTGCAGAAGCAAGGGAAATTGAAGAAAAAGAAAAGGAAGAAAAGATAAAGATTATGAAGAGGAAGTAGAGAACCAAGGTATTTAATCGAAGGCCAACCATGTTTAGTTGCATTCGTTTACGAAAGGGACATCAATGTTGTAAGCCAAAGATTGGTGGAGAAATTCAAGTTACCAACAAGCTTTCATCTGAATCAAGGAAGGATCAAATTCAGTACAAGACAATGTGTGAAAGAATTATAATGTGATATTGCTCCCACAAACTCTTGTCCTCTTCTTTTGAGATGGGCATGGCTTCATTTTAAAACACTCAATCTGGATAACTGTTCCCTTTATTTGAGGCATGAGGGACATCAAATGAAGTTGAAATTTATGACACCAAGGCAAGCCAGTAAGGGTCAACATAGGCTGATGGAGAAAATAGAAAAACAAAGAATAGAAAAGGAAGAAATATAAACTGCAGAAGGAAGGGAAACCGAAGAAAAAGAAAAGGAAGTAAAGCAAAAGATGATGGAAAAGGTAGTAGAGAAACAAGGTGTTTAACCGAAGGCCACCCATGTTTAGTTGCATTCATTTATGAAAGTGACATCAATCTTGTAAGCCAAAGATTGGTGGAGAAAGTCCAGTTACCAACAAGCTTTATTCTGAATCAAGGAAGGATCAAATTCAGTACTGGACAATGTGTGAAAGAAGTATTATGTGATATTGCTCCCACGAACTCTTGTCATCTTCTTTTGATATGGGAATTGCTTCCTTTTAAAGCGCTAAATCTTGATGAACGTTCCCTTTATTTGAGGCATGAGGGATATGAAATGAAGTTGAAATTTATGACACCAAGACAAGCCAGTAAGGATCAACATAGGCTGAAGGAGAAAATAGAAAAAGAAAGAATAGAAAAATAAGAAATATAAACTACAGAAGGAAGGGAAACTGAAGCAAAAGAAAGGAAGTAAAGAAAAAGATGATGGAAAAGTTAGTAAAGAAACAAGGTGTTTAATCGAAGGCCACCCATGTTTAGTTGCATTCGTTTACAAAAGCGACGTCAATGTGGTAAGCCAAAGATTGGTGGAGAAATCCCAGTTACCAACAAGCTTTCATCTGAATCAAGCAAGGATCAAATTCAGTACAGGACAATGTGTGAAAGAAGTATTATGTGATATTGCTCCCACGAACTATTGTCATCTTCTTTTGAGATAGGAATGGCTTCATTTTAAAACGCTTAATCTAGATGAGCGTTCCCTTTATTTGAGGAATGAGGGACATGAAATGAAGTTGAAATTTATGACACCAAGACAAGCCATTAAGTATCAACATAGGCTAAAGGAGGAAATAGAAAAAGAAAGAATAGAAAAAGAGGAAATATAAACTGCAAAAGGAAGGAAAACTAAAGAAAAAGAAAAGGAAGTAAAGAAAAAGATGATGGAAAAGGTAGTAGAGAAACAAGGTGTTTAACCGAAGGCCACCCATGTTTAGTTGCATTCGTTTACGAAAGCGACATCAATGTTGTAAGCTAAAGATTGGTGGAGAAATTCCAGTTACCAACAAGCTTTCATCTGAATCAAGCAAGGATCAAATTCAGTACAGGATAATATGTGAAAGAAGTATTATGTGATATTGCTCCCACGAACTCTTGTCATCTTCTTTTGAGATGGGCATGGCTTCATTTTAAAGCGCTCAATCTTGACGAACGTTCCCTTTATTTGAGGAATGAGGGACATGAAATGAAGTTGAAATTTATGACACCAAGACAAGCCAGTAAGTATCAACATAGGCTAAAGGAGAAAATAGAAAAAGAAAGAATAGAAAAAGAAGAAATATAAACTGCAGAAGGAAGGAAAACTAAAGAAAAAGAAAAGGAAGTAAAGAAAAAGATGATGGAAAAGGTAGTAGAGAAACAAGGTGTTTAACCGAAGGCTACCCATGTTTAGTTGGATTCCTTTACGAAAGTGACATCAATGTTGTGTGCCAAAGAATGGTGGAGAAATCCCAGTTACCAACAAGCTTTCATCCGAATCAAGCAAGGATCAAATTCAGTACAGGACAATGTTTGAAAGAAGTATTGTGATATTGCTCCCACGAAATCTTGTCATCTTCTTTTGAGATGGGCATGGCTTCATTTTAAAACGCTCAATCGTGATGAACGTTCCCTTTATTTGAGGCATGAAGGACATGAAATGAAGTTGAAATTTATGACACCAAGACAAGCCAGTAAGTATCAACATAGGCTAAAGGAGAAAATAGAAAAAGAAGGAATAGAAAAAGAAGAAATATAAACTGCAGAAGGAAGGAAAACTAAAGAAAAAGAAAAGGAAGTAAAGAAAAAGATGATGGAAAAGGTAGTAGAGAAACAAGATGTTTAACCGAAGGCTACCCATGTTTAGTTGGATTCCTTTACGAAAGTGACATCAATGTTGTATGCCCAAGAATGGTGGAGAAATCCTAGTTACCAACAAGCTTTCATCCGAATCAAGCAAGGATCAAATTCAGTACAGGACAATGTGTGAAAGCAGTATTGTGATATTGCTCCCACGAACTCTTGTCATCTTCTTTTGAGATGGGCATGGCTTCATTTTAAAACGCTCAATCGTGATGAACGTTCCCTTTATTTGAGGCATGAAGGACATGAAATGAAGTTGAAATTTATGACACCTAGACAAGCTAGTAAGGATCAACATAGGCTAAAGGAGAAAATAGAAAAAGAAGAAATATAAACTACAGAGAGAAGGGAAATTGAAGAAAAAGAAAACAAAGAATAGAAAAGATGATGGAAAAGAAAGTAGAGAAACAAGGGGTTTAGTCAGAGGCCACCCATGTTTAGTTGCGTTCGTTTATGAAAGCGACAACAATGTCGTAAGCCAAAGATTGGTGGAGAAATTCCAGTTACCGACAAGCTTTCATCTGAATCAAGGAAGGATCAAATTCAGTACACGACAATGTGTGAAAGAAGTATTATGTGATATTGCTCCCACAAACTCTTGTCATCTTCTTTTGAGATGGGCATGGGTTCATTTTAAAATGCTCAATCTTGATGAACGTTCCCTTTATTTGAGGCATGAGGGACATGAAATGAAGTTGAAATTATGACTCCAAGACAAGCTAGTAAGGATCAACATAGGGTGAAGGACAAAATAGAAAAGGAAAGAATAGAAAAGGAAGAAATATAAACTGCAGAAGGAAGGGAAACTGAAGAAAAAGAAAAGGAAGTAAAGAAAAAGATGATGGAAAAGGTAGTAGAAAAACAACTTGGTTAATCGAAAGCCACCCATGTTTAGTTGCATTCATTTACGAAAGCGATATCAATGTTGTAAGCCAAAGATTGGTGGAGAAATCCTAGTTACCAAAGAGCTTTCATCCGAATCAAGCAAGGATCAAATTCAGTACAGGACAATGTGTGAAAGAAGTATTATGTGATATTGCTCCCACGAACTCTTGTCATCTTCTTTTGAGATGGGCATGGGTTAATTTTAAAATGCTCAATCTTGATGAACGTTCCCTTTATTTGAGGCATGAGGGACACAAAATGAAGTTGAAATTTATGACACCAAGACAAGCCAGTAAGGATCAATATATGCTGATGGAGAAAATAGACAAAGAAGAAATATAAACTGCAGAAGGAAGGGAAATTGAAGAAAAAGAAAACGAAGAATAGAAAAAGATGATGGAAAAGAAAGTAGAGAAACAAGGTGTTTAATCGGAGGCCGCCCATGTTTAGTTGCATTCATTTACGAAAGCGACAACAATGTCGTAAGCCAAAGATTGGTTGAGAAACGCAAGTTACCAACAAGCATTCATCCAAATCAAGCAAGGATCAAATTCAATACAGGACAATGTGTGAAAGAAGTATTATGTGATGTTGCTCCCACGAACTCTTGTCATCTTCTTTTCAGATGAGGATGGCTTCATTTTAAAATGCTCAATCTTGATGAACGTTCTCTTTATTTGAGGCTTGAGGGATAGAAATGAAGTTGAATTATATGACACAAAGACAAGCCAGTAAGGATCAACATAAGCTGAAGGAGAAAATAGAAAAAGAAACCATAGAAAAAGAAGAAATATAAACTGCAGAAGGAAGGGAAATTGAAGAAAAAGAAAAGGAAGAAAAGATAAAGATGATGAAAAGGAAGTAGAGAAACAAGGTGTTTAATCGAAGGCCACCCATGTTTAGTTGCATTCGTTTACGAAAGCGACAACAATGTTGTAAGCCAAAGATTGGTGGAGAAAGTCCAAGTACCAACAAGCTTTCATCTGAATCAAGGAAGGATCAAATTCAGTACAGGACAATGTGTGAAAGAAGTATTATGTGATATTGCTCCCACCAACTATTGTCATCTTCTTTTGAGATGCGCATTGCTTCATTTTAAAACTCTCAATCTTGATGAATGTTCCCTTTATTGGAGGCATGAGCCACATGAAATAAAGTTGAAATTTATGACACCAAGACAAGCCAGTAACGATCAACATAGGCTGAAGGAGAAAATAGAAAAAGAAAGAATAGAAATAGAAGAAATATAAACCGCAGAAGGAAGGGAAACTGAAGCAAAAGAAAAGGAAGTAAAGAAAAAGATGATGGAAAAGGTAGTAGAGAAACAAGGTGTTTAATCGAAGGCCACCCATGTTTAGTTGCATTCGTTTACGAAAGCGACAACAATGTTGTAAGCCAAAGATTGGTTGAGAAAGTCCAAGTACCAACAAGCTTTCATCTGAATCAAGGAAGGATCAAATTCAGTACAGGACAATGTGTGAAAGAAGTATTATGTGATATATCACCTACGAACTCTTGTCATCTTCTTTTGAGATGGGTATGGCTTCATTTTAAAATGCTCAATCTTGGTGAACGTTCCCTTTATTTGAGGAATGAGGGACATGAAATAAAGTTGAAATTTATGACACCAAGACAAGCCAGTAACGATCAACATAGGCTGAAGGAGAAAATAGAAAAAGAAAGAATAGAAATAGAAGAAATATAAACCGCAGAAGGAAGGGAAACTGAAGCAAAAGAAAAGGAAGTAAAGAAAAAGATGATGGAAAAGGTAGTAGAGAAACAAGGTGTTTAATCGAAGGCCACCCATGTTTAGTTGCATTTGTTTACGAAAGCGATAACAATGTTGTAAGCCAAAGATTGGTGGAGAAGGTCCAGTAACCAACAAGCTTTCATCTGAATCAAGGAAGGATCAAATTCAGTACAGGACAATGTGTGAAAGAAGTATTATGTGATATTGCTCCCACGAACTATTGTCATCTTCTTTTAAGAGGCGCATTGCTTCATTTTAAAACGCTCAATCTTGATGAACGTTCCCTTTATTTGAAGAATGAGGGACATGAAATTAAGTTGAAATTTATGACACCAAGACAAGCTAGTAAGGATCAACATAGGTTGAAGGAGAAAATAGAAAAAGAAAGAATAGAAATAGAAGAAATATAAACCGCAGAAGGAAGGGAAACTGAAGCAAAAGAAAAGGATGTAAAGAAAAAGATGATGGAAAAGGTAGTAGAGAAACAAGGTGTTTAATCGAAGGCCACCCAGGTTTAGTTGCATTCGTTTACGAAAGCGACAACAATGTTGTAAGCCAAAGATTGGTGGAGAAAGTCCAGTTACCAACAAGATTTCATCTGAATCAAGGAAGGATCAAATTTAGTACAGGACAATGTGT
>Ga0214544_1012606_pt1 | contig 10865 bp, 3 predicted proteins | sample CNSS3metaG_FD_160074 | JGI IMG/M metagenome (GOLD analysis project Ga0214544, IMG submission 160074) | Root nodule microbial communities from cowpea collected in UCLA plant growth center, Los Angeles, California, USA - CNSS3 | ecosystem: Host-associated > Plants > Roots > Nodule | place: USA...
TATATATATATTATTCTTACGAGGTCACAATATATCTTGTAAAGTCTCTTAAACAGCTCTAAGGGTACATGGACTCGACTTCAAAGGGAACTTGCCTTCTGGTCACGAACTAAAGAGCGAGGAGGTGCCTGCAAAAGACACTCTCATGTCAAAGTCAGTCTGAGGTATCATGGAATCAATGATAGAGAAAAACGTAATCATGTACTTCATAAAATGTGCCTTTTATACTAGGGTCATGCGTCTTACAAAACCAACATTTATTCGGCTAGGTCGTGTATGTTAAGGAATGCTTTGGTTGTCTAGTCCCATCAGCCCCCCACGTTGTGTACTCTAGGGATTATCCTTCTTGTGTATAATACAACATCCCTTAGTCTTAACATGGTTATATGTTGAAGATTATGAGGTAGCGGCTATGTGCATCTGGATGTTGCCTTCTTAGTTTATGGTGCACGACTTACGGTGCTTTTTGCAAGGAAAATTTATATTTCTTTAGTCGTATGGTCCTATAGGTAAAGTAGCCCCCCAACCTCGAGGAACGGAAACGACAAAGAGGTTTGATGTGTTTGGGAAGATGTAGAGTCTCTAATTGACGTGACATGAGTTAGTGGCTATCAAAATATTGCTGGAATCCAGGTGACCTTCGAAAGTTCAAAGGTTGTGGTAATTGGGCTTTTTGTTGGGGTCAGAAACTAAAGCGTTGCAGTTTGCTTCTATACTCAAACATAAAAGCTCTGATACCATCCTAGAGAATAAGAAACTTTACAAATCATTTTCTTTCAAATCACTATCCAAAATTTTCATCCAAATGAAACTTTATCATTCAAACTGAACCTTTGTTAAGATAACCAAACCGATGTAAGTCATAAAAATGAGACTTAATACAAATTTCTTCCAAGTTCAAAATTCAAAGCAGCTAAACTATTACATTTTTTTTTCAAAGGAATATTTTTTAAATGTCTCTCATAAAAAAACTCCCAAAAGCTTTCCCATAAGCTCCTCACAGTTAAGCATTTACAACTTTATCTACATTAACATCTACTCTCGTATAACGCAAGTAATACGATCTTCATTGATGGAAACCACAACCACAAACATGCAAGGGTGAGCTAACCATGTATATCAGGACACGACTCACCTAGCATTACCACAATATAACATAACTCATCCAAGATATCAACTATCACATGTTCTCAAAACCACAACATGTAATCATCAACATATTACCACCAAGTAATATCAAATGATATGACATTCTCTCTCAACCAACCACTCTACCTTTCCTACGCAACAAAGCCTCTTGGAAAAGTACCTTTCCTTGCTTTTAATAGACTTACAAGCAAAAACTCCAGCCACTCTACAAAGCCTAGGGTAGGAGCACTCTTTCTAAGCTCATGCCAAAGACTTATGGCAGAATGAAACCCTTTTACCCTACCTCGACAAAGCCCTCTAGGTAAAAGACCCATCCTGGCTTTACAATTCAGAGAATTTTACATTGTTCCCTCACATATGTATACACATATACAATATCTCATCACATAACCAACATACCTCAACTCATCATGCAACCACCTCATATGATGCCACATCATATTATACCATACCTATGTACATATAACTCTCATAATTATATAACTAACCACACATCATGATCATTTGATCTCATATCACATAATCTACCATGCATCAACTCATCATGTCAAAGCATCATGAATACTGCAAACAAGGAACCATCTCAATTTATCACAACACAAGTATCAACACAATCCAACCATAAATTAGCAATCATGGGTGACATATATCTTCAAATAAAGATATCCAAATTAAAATCATACTGTTCAACTCAAAATTTCAATTTAATCCAATGGTTAACGAATTGGGAATCTCAATTTTACGAAAACTGTTGAGACAAGAAAAAGTCAGTGGCCCTTAACGCTATGAACCTGATACCTAGATTGACAACATTAGATTGCAACATTAAGATGTAAAATATAAATATAGATTGACATAATGGAAACAAATAACTTGATTGAGAAAAATATAAGATAAAAGCTTTACCAGAATTGGGTTTCACAATTCCATTCAAAGTAAAACTAACAAACAATATATATTCCTAATTCTATCTCTCACACTCACATTGTTTGTAACATGCCTCGATTTCACAGCAGACAAGCCTAAACTAAAATAATAAAAACTCTATGTCTAACAATGTTTACTATTATGTTTGCATTAATGGCCAATAAGTTTATGCTTAAGAGTGACTACTAACCACATTTATGTCTAACATGTGAAATCAATAGTTGTTTTATCATAATTTGGGTTTCCAAACTATCTTTCGGATCAGTATGGACTTCTGCATGTGTAAAATTCTTACACTATATAGTTAAAACAAGAATAACACTTAAGAGATCGTGGAAAATGATTATATTGAATGAAGAATTCACAAACAATTAATAATACATTACACCCAACTCCCGTGAATAAGGAAGTTAACTTCAAGTAGAAATTTAGACATACTAAACACAAGACTCGTGTTGAAATTTAATGCCTCCATCCTTCAGAATTCCCTTCTACCTTTAAGTGTAGAGATATCAAGTTTCTTTCTCTCCAAGTGTGTGTTTGGCCTATGTCAGGCCCTCAATTTATAGACTTTCATAATTAGACTGGGCCTAAAATTTAGATTTGATTTGGTACTTGCATAAGTTGTAAAAGACAATTCTTAATATATATCTTTTAATCTTTGGAGATTCCATATCTTTGAATTATTCTTCAATTATTCTAACTTGTAATTTGGGCAACCAATTTTGTGGATATTTGATAGTGTTGATGATCTTTGACTATTAAATATTCCACTCATTATGTTGATAATCTTCACAAATCTATGAGATTTCACTTTATTTGCAAAATATATTCCACATATTTATATTTTCCACTTTTATTGAATAAAACCTGAAATATCAAATAAAATCCAAAAATAGAATAATAATAATAATAAACCTAAAAATAAACTAAAATAAAAACATGATAATGTTAATTATAAAGATCACGTTCAATTTCACCAAAAAGAAAAATAACACCATCCCCCCTTACATCTCAACAAACAAAAAAGAAAAAAACAAGAACCCATGATTCACCAATCAAACAAGATTAGTTCCCCTTACAACAAAAATGCATTTCCCCATGGATTCCTCCATAAAACTTAGACATCACATTAAAGCAATCAAGAATACACACTTCCTCATTCCATGAACCAATTTGCAATCATGGCTTTGCACACAATCAAGTTGACCCATACTTTTCTCTCCCCGTTCCAATGTTAATTTTTATTTTTTTTGCCCACATAAATCACCTTAATTTCAACTTAATATCTTATGCTTGTGTCTAGATGCAATGAATCTGCCTCTATTTCTGCCTTTTGCTCTTGCCAGGATTCGAATACATAGTCTCTAGGTTCTAGACCAACCCTCCAACCATATCAATTATCCCATTTTTTTATCAACCCACACACAAAAACATACAATAATATCCATACATTTAATGCCTTTAAGAAACATAAAATTCTAAACATGCTAAATACATTATAGGTCATTACAAAACATAAGTCATACCCAAAAGCACACATAAGCACTTCCAAACAATTATAAAACAATGTTTAAAGTATAATGTTCTACTTCAGTTTTGTTTATGTCATTATGTATAAATTTAAAAATTATTATTCCTCACGCCGAATTACCACCTTACAAATATAATTATTTTTCCTGGGTCTTACAAGGGTTGTAGGACTAGAGTAAATTAAATAAATAATTATTTAATATAAAGGAGAGTAAGGAATATTTATGGCATTTAATGCAGAGAGTTATGATGTGGAATAATACTAACCTAAGTGGTTGGGTGTATTTCGTCATGTTGAAAGGACTTAGGTTCAAGTCTTATGTATGTTATTAGTATGCTTATTTAATTGTTTTGTTATTTTAATAATGTGTTTGACCATGATGCGTGATATTATATTCTTAGATGAGTAAGAATTATCATGAAACATGAATTGGTTGAATGGTTGTGCATTGGCTTGGTAAATTGCGTGGTGGTGTGTTCAAACCTTGGTTTGTGCGAAATAAGGTTCCTTTTTGCTAAAATTATCTTTTGGTATGAATGAGAAGGGTCAGGAACCCTAGTTGTCGTCAACGAGTGCAATTGGAAGGGTTAAGTAATCACTTATAATAACATTTGATGGTCATTAATATGAACTTAATGCCCTTTTCGTTTTTGGCTAATTACTCTATTGATTAATGAATTAAAGAGGAGGTTACAAGAGAGTTATAGGAAATTTACAGTGAGATTGAAAGTGAGGCTTTGGAGTACCTATTTTGGTACCTAGAAAGAGAAAGAGGTGAAGACTAAAAAGGATTATTGGAAAGGAAAGCAAAAGCTACGACAAATTGGAGCCAATCAATCTAGGAATTTTTGCAAATCATGAGCAAGGAAACCAAGTAAGGGGACTTGCTTCTATATGTATTATTCATGTAGTAATTAATGTGCCTTGCCATGATTCAATTCATGAAATCTAGTTTATTTCGCGGTGTTTTCCGTAAGTTTATGATTTTCTGCCCAGAAACCGCCTAGCGGCGTTGAGGGCCCTCCAACCGACTCATCCACTTTTGACCTAGATTTTTAGGTTCTGATACGAAACACCTGGCGGCTATAAATTTCCGCTAGGCGACGCGACGTTATTTTGGACTATTATTTGTGTTGTTTGGTGCAGGAGTCATTACGACTTCTGGAATTGGTTTGTGTACATTATGTTGGATGATTAATGCTATAAAATTAATGGAATTAGGGTGTGTGGAGACACTTTGGAGAACTCATGCATGTTTAACCATGAATACACATTAGGGTTCTTGGAAGGGGGTGATTGGGAATTTGAATTATAGAGCTTAGAGGTTGTGTGAATCGTAGAAATAATTTGTGCATTGGGTTCAATAAATTATAAGTGAATTGGTGTTTTTTTGGGTGCAATTGGCAGCTGGACCAATTTCTGGGGAAAAAAATTGAGTTCCTCGCAGGTGCAAAAAACTGGGGTTGCCCAGGTACTGAGATATCGCCTGGCGGCACCTTGTTTGCCTCCAAGCGACGATGGAGTGCAGATGTAGTTCTGGGAATTTAATTGGTTGGCTGGGAGAAAGGTTTATGGGAGTGAATTGGAATAGAAATTATGTTGATAAAATTGGAAGGAATAATGCCCAAGGATTAATTGTGAATGTGTCCATGTAAGAAGTAGTGATGTGGTAATTAGTAGTGAGTCTACACTGGTGGTCTAATTAGCTGGATATAAGGAGAAAAAGATGTACAATAATTGAATAGGAAATGTTGAGAATTTAGGTGTAGTAATGTAGGGAAATTTGTGACTTTGGATATATAACTTGAAGAATGGATAGAAATGATAAAAAGTGAGTAAGTATATGCTGTTGTAAATGAACTAAACGTGCAGGTAGGAATTTATTCTGTTGTGTGTGGCATGTGGATTATAACTTTGTGGTGTGCAATTTCAAGGTTGGGATTGAGTTAAACGAATAAAATGATGCTTGAAAATATATGAAGGTTAAAGTATATGTGGTGTGCCACTAGAAGGAGGATCTGGAATTAGGAAATCAGTGGGTGAGGTATGTTCTTGTATTTGGACGTATTTGGATTAAGTTATAAACTGTTTTGGGTGCTAAAACAGTAGCTGGTACAGTACTGGTATAGCGCCTAGCAACAAAGAAGTGGTCGCCAGGCAATAGGACTATCAGTGATGTCCCTGGAACGCGTGGCGCCTAGTAGTGAGGTGTAATCCGTCAGGCGATAGCATCTAGGATAGTGAGTCTAGATGGATCCTAGCGCCTGGCGGCGAGAGTGTTTCGCTAGTCAGTTTGTGTAGGGATATCGCCTGGTGGCTCTTTGGCAGCGCTAGGCGATAGCGTTGAAGGCAATAAACTTTTCTTTATTGTGTTTTGTATGGTGTGATGTGAGACTTGGACCAAGAGATGCTTGTTTATGTCATGACCAGTAGGTTCATGGTTGGTGGTGAACATGTGAGAATATGAGCGGGGAGTTTCAAATTATGATGCTCTCGTGTGAGGATATGAGCAGGTAGGTTCGTATATTCCGTGCTCACACTTGAGGGTTGCTGCGAGCGGAGACATTCATAGTTGTTGGATCACGTGTGTTGGACTATGGGCAGGGAAGTTTGTAGAGTTCGACTATGAGCAGGGAGGTTCGTAGAGACAAGACCATGAGCGGGCAGGTTCGTGGACGCATGTTATATCCTGGGTCAATGGTTAAGTGATGGTATGAGTTGTATGTTGGAAAATCTAGGGGTAGTAAGGATCTTGGCCAAGAATTAACTGAAATAAAGTAGTTTGGGTAAATCTTTATTTTATCAAATTATATGTTTATTTGTTTTTGAGGTCACCCTTTCTGTTTATGTTTGGCGATGATCATGTGATTTGTCATATGGGAGCATATGATATTCTAAGTGATGCTGGTGATGCCTAGAGACAAAGAAAGGCTAGCATGAGATTTTATATTATGTTTATTTACGATTTTAGTTTTCATTCAGTTATTTTCTGGAAACTTGTATAACCATTAGGTTTTTATGGATTTTGTTGATTTGGATTTTGAGCGCATTGTAGGAAATTTAAATTTCCCGCGATTGAGAATAATAAATTATGACGTTTGAATTTGAACTATAATTCATTTTTTTAAGTAATTTTCAATAGGGACGTTACAGTGGTGACTATGAAAGTCACCAGGGAGCATAGGGAAGATCTGCTTGAGGATCACACTAAGAGTTTCCTTCCAGAAACGTGAGTATGAGTGAGTTCTTGAAGAGGTTCTACTTACGACCTCTAAATTTTGATGGTTGAGACTGCTGACTACCTAGCTCAATAGTATATACGTTTTTTACTTGGTGGTGAGCGCTATAGATAGTGTATGCGATAGTCGTGAAGGGGATGAGAAGGAGTTTTTTTTTTACATGCATTTAACCTTTTTTGTATGTCTCTTTTTGATTTCACCAAGGGTGTCTTCCATCTTTTGAATGTCGCTCATACGCAGCTTCATCCCAATACTTGGGTGGTTTCCAAGCATTCTGGCTTATTTGTCAAGCCTTATACTTGTCTCTTGCTCTATAGACTTTTTTTGTTTTACTTTTATGTTACTCGACCAGAGGGGTTGATTAAGTAGTTGTCTTTGGTGGGGAGGTCGAACTCGTGCATTTTCTACAAATACTCCAAATCTTTTAAGAGGTTTAAGGATGAGTTCTTCAAGGTTACTATGACCGAGTGACCACACACTTATCTTTTTGCACTCCTGGGAAAAATTAAGCAATTTCAAAATTTTTCTGAGGTATTTTATTTCACATCAACACTGGATTAAAGGAATTAACCTTACTTGAGACAAATCAATATTCTAGAAATCAAGTTACCATGCATAAACAAACGGAAATATTCTATTTTTCACACATGAGTTAATCTTTTGAATTCACAAGACAATCAATTATGAAAGAAAACACTTGAGTTAAATGTGTATTTTCTCACCAAAATTCTCTCAAGTGTTTTGACTTGTGTTTTCACTCAAAATACCCATGCAAGTAAACACTCCTAATACTTAACAAGACTCTAATATTCATAAACTTTTAGAAAATTATGCATTCAAAGATCATGAGGATTTTTCACATGTTATAATGAGGCCAAGGCAAAGGTAGGAAAGATTTTTGGATTTTTGGGTTTTTGAAATTAAAATATAGAAAGAATAATGGAGCATAATTTCAAAAACAACTCTTTTTCGTTTATTGCTTGTTGCTCTCTCTTTTTTTTAGAAAGCAATTATTTCAACACTTTTTCATCAACAATTTTTCCTTTTGCCACTTTTATTAATTTGTGGGTGAGGTACTCACCCACACAGTTTATTCCTCAACCATTCCTGAACACAATCCATTAGCTCCTTCTTTCTTCCTAAGGTAGAATATGGTCTTTTTCTTTTCAAGGTTATGCAATAGGCTTAAAACAAGAAAAAGAGGTTTAAAAACTCAAAGGGGCTACCAATGGATTAATATCAAGGTGGGCTTATTTGGCCAAGTAGCTAAAAATAAGAAATGCCTCAGTCATATCAAAACATGCATATTCACCTAAGATGAAAAACAAAAGAGTCAAGCTAAACATTTGAGTATAAACAAACATAAGCAAGTCCCTTAAGAAAAAAAAATAGGAATGACATATGGCAGTTCATCCTTTACATTAAGGCTCAAGACTCACAAGGTCAAATTCTTTCATAAAAGATTTAATCAAGAAATTCTCAAATCAACTCAATTAGCAAATCGTAGAAACAATCCACTCATATCAACATGACTTTTATTTTTCCAGAATTATGATCATCCCAATTATTGAATCAAATCTTAAAAATCCAATGTCAATACTTTTGTGGATTTCTTATGAGACATAGTGTTTAAAAGTTTCACTTAGTAAAGGGTTAATACTTTCACAATTTTCTCAAAAAGAAATCACAAATTTTTTTTTCTTTTAAAATGAAAACAAAAACAAAAAAAAATTGAAAAACAGAAAAAAGAAAAATTCTACCTACAGTTTGTCTCCCCCTTACTTATTTCAAAAAAAATATCCTTGATGGACTTATTTTGGGGAGGAAATGAAAAATCTTGTGACTATTGGCTTAATCTAGCCATATGTCAATTTATTTTCTTTAATTTTATAAAGTACAAGTCAGCTTGTACAATTTTATTAAAGAAAACAAAAAACACATATTTTTGAATTTTTTTTAATATTTTTAAAATTAAAAATAGAAACAGAAAACAAGCATGCATGCAAATTAACTTTTCTATCAACAATGATTTCAAAAGAATTTGAATCTATGCTTTTTACCTGTTGCAGCAACCTTTCTTCTTTTTCTGCAGCAATGTCAACAAAGATAACCACTGAAAACTTATTTGCATCATTCACATCAACAAACTTGATGTGTGGAGTGTGTGGCTTCAACTCAACTTGAGCATCATCAGGTGCATTCAGATGGTTAAGTAGATCATCAGTAATCCTTATAATCTCATCTTCTGAGCAAAAATTTTCACCTGGTGTTGTTGACTCTACTACTTCATCATTAACCAAGTCAGTTGCAATAGTAGATGCTTCAGCTGCATCTTCGAATACTGTTGGCTCTTCAACTGCACTTGGTTCCTCTATTGTATTATCCTCACAATTTTGCTCTTGAAAATGATCATTTGTACTCATATCCTCATCAACGGGTACAATTTTATATTCGCATTGAGCAGCATCAACATATCCATCAGTAGATATGTTTGTGTGAGAATCTTTAATTTCTTCATCAACTTTAGCAACATTCAAAATATGTCCATCAGTAGACATATTACTATGAAAATCATTATATCCATCAGTAGATATATCAATGTGATGTGATTCCGCTATTGATTTTTCAGACTGACTCTGCAAGCTTTGTGTGGCGACATTCATCATCTCTTTCTGATCTGTCTGATTCATCTTCATCATTTCAATCATCATATTCATCATATCTTCCAAAGTGACCTTTCTCATTGCATCATTCATTAGCTGACTCAAATCTTCAGACATTTGTTCAGCTTTGATGGCCAACTTCAGAAGCACATCTTTGATTTCATGACGAAGTTCGTTAAAATCTGGATTTTCAGGAAATCTTTGATGGGGTTGAGGGGTGGTATTAACAGTTACAAGTAATTCTATGAAGTTGTTCTTACTTGCATCCCTCAACATATCAGACATTATTTGCTTATTTTCATACCACTCTTGCTCAATATTTCTGCATCGTTGATCAACTCGCAACCTTTCATCCATGGACTCTAATTTCTCTATAACTTCACCCATTAATATCATAACTTCCCTATAGGTGTTACATATTGTTGTGGTGGTACATATTGTTGCTGAAAACTATTTGGAACATATGGTTGCTGAGGTGGACACTCAGAATATGGTTGTTGCTCATATCCCAAAAAAGATGATCTAGGATATATATCATTAAATTGTCGTAAAGTTAACCCACTTATATCAGGTGCAGAAGTAGGTGTGACAATTTGTTGCTGAAAATCACGTGGTTGCTGTGGATAGGAATTATAATCCATTTGAAAACTACATTGTTGATTACTTTCGTGTGAAAAATTATTTTGCATTTTTGAAAGAGGTTTTCTGAAAAGAAATAAGTTGAAAGCTTGTTGAGTAGACTTCCAGGAAAGAGAGGTGCGTCTCAGAAGTACCTTATCTTTCCTTAACCAAAGTGTTTCCCAACTAGTTTCACAAATTTCCCAACAAAATTCCTCAAACAAAAATTATGCTTAAAAAATAAATAAATAAAGTAACTAAAAAAAATAACTAAAGAAAACAAAATAAATGTTAGAAAAAAAAATTGAGATAAAAAATGTTAGTGATAAACAAAAAAAGAAAAAAAATAAAAATAAGAACTAAAATGATAAAAATTTTAATCGTGTTCCCCGACAACGGCGCCAAATTTGATAACGTTGTCGTCAAGCGATCAAATTAATACTACTTATCTATAACAACTTCAGTATTGTTAAAAAGTAGCCAAAATATTTGTATGGGTTAAGTCAACCCTAAGTCGTCTCCCAACGAACACATAATTGACTTTTAACAAATTAGTTCTTATAAATTTTATACAAAAGAGTTAGTCAAATAAAATAATAAAAATATAAGGGATTAAGATAAACAAAGATAGAAATAAAATTTAAAAGATAAAAAGAAATAAAAACAATAGTAAAGAAAATAGATTGATTCTATTGCTTTTTCAAAATAGATTCATCATCGGTTATCTAAAGATTA
>Ga0214544_1012607_pt1 | contig 10865 bp, 8 predicted proteins | sample CNSS3metaG_FD_160074 | JGI IMG/M metagenome (GOLD analysis project Ga0214544, IMG submission 160074) | Root nodule microbial communities from cowpea collected in UCLA plant growth center, Los Angeles, California, USA - CNSS3 | ecosystem: Host-associated > Plants > Roots > Nodule | place: USA...
TTATACATATATATTTTTTTTTTTATATATATATATATATATATATATATATATATATAACATTTTAACATAGATGCAATCCATATAAGACAAAAATATTGACAGAAAAAATTTAATTTGTGTTGGATACTAACGAATTAGACATAAATGTGGTTTATATCTAAAATTTATATCGGACCATGTAATATCCAAAGCAAATTTTTAGTTTTTTTTTTCAAATTTACTTGGTTTTGTTTCAAATTAAAATCTAAAATACAAATATTTTTCAATATAATACAACTTTCAACTAAAATTTTAAATAGAAAGGTCCAATCTAGCCTAAAACCGAGATAAACAAAAGAAAAATTACATAAACTAATTAATATGTTATTTGGTTGATTTTCTGCTGCTGAAGTGAAGATTGATTATTGATGACCTAAAATATTACACTTATGCTAGTGTACAATAATCATAATAATAATGATACTTTGACTACTAAATTTTGACAAATTTTTTTTATAATATGAGGTGTGATCTTCTAAGTAATTTTTAAATATTGAAAATGAGAAAAAAAAATAAAAAACTACGAGAAAAATCATATAAAAAAATATAATAATATGTTTAGAATAGGGCATTTTAATTGTATATTTAACAAATAAATTATTTCTAAAATTGATAATAACTACATTGAGCATTTAATATGAGCCATGTGATATTTAAGCAGAATATATAAATTAGAGCATAATTCATGTGAGTAATAAATGAAAGCATTTAATAAACATGTAAGTTAGAGATGTGTTAGTTAGAGATATCTTATGAAACCACTTTATTGAATCGTTTGGACATGGTATTTTGAATTGTTTTGTCTAATCAATGTTTTATTCAGATTGCACTTCAGTTTTTGTTGTTCATTTACATTTCAACTGTTTCAACCCCTAGCCCTTTATTACATTTGAGGGAAACTTAGATTTTTTATTAAACTTGATGTGGCTACAAGTTTAACACCTATCCTTTGTTCTCCATGTTGCATTTCTCCACGTTCATGCATAGACATATGCATTCATTTATGTAGAATTAATTGCTTATCTCTTCTTCAACCAACAACTTAATACTTGCTATAACTTATCATGCCTATGTAAGATGGATTTTATCCAAACTGGAATAAAAGTCAAGACCATACAAAGTTGTTGGTAAGTGTAGACTTGACATTCAAAAGGATCTTTGATGTAAACAAGTCTATATGATATGCTCTTGTAAGACCTTTAAAATAAACATCTATGCAACATAGAATAAAAATTTATAATATCTTAATTATACCATAAAATTCTCAAGATTGTTTATCTTTGTCATATGTCAAGCATAAGCCTTTCAGACAAAGACAAATACATAGAGTGCTTTGTGTTTATTGAAGTCAAAACACTAATGTAGGGAAGGGCTTTGGCATTGGTTATTTTGAGACAAGGTAAAAAAGGTAGGGCTTTAGGCTTCAATGCATAACCAAATCCTGTTAAAAATTATACAAAAATTCTTAAAAACACGATAACTATATGATTCTTATTGTGTGAATCCAAACTAAAATAATACCTATTAAATACTGTCAAAATAAAAACTTATAAATTATTGTCATCACAAAAGTACTATTGTTTTATAGATTATATACTTCATTAAATCATTGTTAAGTATCGGTAAAGTATCAGACATAAATACGTGTAGGACATGAATACGTGACCTACTTTGAAGTATCATGCATCATAGATCATTAACCAATGAGCAATTCCATAACTTGAGGATTCAATTTTCTTCTTTTTTGAGTGAATTTCAAATTCTATCATTTTAGTTATTTAAAATATCTTCTTAAAATTTCTTAATTTTAATTTACTCATCAAAATATATCATTTTGTTTTAAATAATTTCAAATTCTCCAAATAAATAAATTACTCTCTTAAATTATTTTATCCAAATACACCATTAAAGTTTGTGTCCAATTTGAACTTTGACTTAATGTTTAATACTTGTACTCCTTGCTTTAATCTTTATCACCCTTCTATAGGTTTGAGGAAACCCAACAACCTTATTCATTTTTTATTTTTACACCTCCATAAAAAGAAATAAATCCTTTAATTGACAAGTTTAAGAAATATAAAAATAAAGAGGAAGAAGAAATATTTTGTTGAAAGAATATCGTGTTGTCATGCTTCTTATGATTCTTCTTTTAATAGTGTCATCTTACTCATATTTTGTATGCATTCATGAACTCTTCATCGCCCTCCTGTCCCCCTTCTCTCTCCTCGAAACGGTTTTTCTTTAAGAGAAAAAAAAAAGTCTTTTAAATCAATTACAGATAATAAATCAATGCACCCATTTTTGTGTCTCATCCGAATCTCCTTAGGGTTATAAGTTGTCATAACATTCTTAATTTGACAATAAAAAACCCAACAAATTCCTTTCTCCTCATACTTCACAAAAATTTTAATTTATCAATATAAATATATTATCACATTTTATATTAATAATTAAAATTCAACAGCGAAAGCTATTAGAAACTTCCCAAAAATAAAGCAAAGTTTACTGGAAAAATGCAGTGTTACTAAGAAAGACTCTTAATAAAATAAGTACTGGTGAGGGAAATCCGTACACAATTGGTATACCCCAAAACATGTTTTAGTGAAAATTGATAAAAAAAAAAAAAAAAAAAAAAAAAAAAAAAAAAAAAAACCCAATCAACACAATAAAACAAAACCTAAGATTCAACTCATGATTGCAATAAATAAGATGCTACGGTAAGAAACACCATCAACCATCTAAAAGCTCAAAAGTTAAAATGCATTAAAAAAGAACAAGTCTTGGCAGTGCAAAAGAGATAGGGCCCACAAAAAACATAAAAAAGGCATGGCCTAGAACGCAGGCCTCAACATAGAGAAGAGTACTCCGCAGTCTACCACATAACTTATGTACAGCATTTTCATCAAAAGAGGCAAAGGCATATCTTAACCTCATTCAACAAAAAGAACATTGTGTTGCACACATTTGTCCTGCAAAACCCTTATTCTAGAAAGCAAAGCCTCCACATAGAGAAACCTACTTTTCAGTCTTAAACCGTCCACATGAAGCATAGATAGCAACATAACTCATGTACAGCTTTTTCATCAAAAGAAGCAAGGCAACTTAAGGCCTCACTCAACAAAAGAACATTGTGTTGCGCACAACTTCATGCAGAGGAGGCATCTGAGGGACCGGAACAGCACCAGCACCACTCCCTCCACCATGGCTTGATGTTGTCTCCGACTTATCCTCAAATTTCATGAAATGCCCCAGCTGGGACGCCGCCAAGTGTGCATAGCAAATTGGGGCAACTGCATTCAGGAAGATAGTTTATACCCAATGTTTCAATAAATCAATAGATACATAACATTTGAATTATAATTAATGTACAAAAAGTTATTACCAACAGAAATTGCAGTAGTGCTCCTCTGATACCTGTCATATTCACAAACAATTTATTTTGGTTAGATTGATCTCAACTCAAACTGTAAAATAAGTCCAATGCAATAAAACAAATAGGTTCAAACTTTTCACTTACACGTATGATAATGAATGGACAAGCTCTTGTAGCTGATCCGGAGAGAAACCAACCTCATCTAACAGCACATGGTAATGGGTAGGCCTGCTAGTTCCCTGAGCACAATTTAGAGCGGGAAAATGTTAATATAAACGTATTAGGTAGCCTCACAAACCTAGCCACAAGCATGCAAATTCAAAACTACTAAAATAATATACATCATATACATACACATTAATATATATATATATATATATATATATAAGCAAGAATACTCACTATCATTCCAGCATGTGCACAAAGGTAGAAATCATAATTTCTGGGATGACAAATTTTATTGTCGATAACAGTTCCTACAAAAGACAAGGTTGATAAATAGGGGAACAGATAGCTTCCATCTAAAAAATCTTACAGCAGAAAACTATAACACTTACCAGGAGGGACATTCTCAGGAGCGCCAGGCTGGAAAAATCTAGTGTGGTGATTCTTCTGAGCAACAATTACAGTAAACTTTGGCTCCCAATTTTCATCCAGAAATTTGCAAGCCTGACATTTTAAAGATTAGTTCTGTGACTAAAATGATCAGTATTTAAAAAGCACAATTGACCAGCATCGATACCTCAATGATACGATCAAGTTCAATATTCAAAACTTGATTGAACTGTGACTCACTAACTCCATCCCTATAATAGATAGAAAGGAGAACAAACATTGTTCAGTTGAATCAGAAATGTAAAACATATTAACATTAAATCAATATATCAGAAGGCATCAGCTTAATACTTCCATCCATACAAAATTAATAGAAGAGTAATAAAAATATTATAACTGAACCACTTGAAAAAGCAAACATGGTTTATACAACAACAAAGCCTGGTCACAATAGGTTATAATATGACTTGCCAAAAAACTTGAATATTAACAGATGTAATTACCAAAATGAAAAAACAAGAAAAAACAGAAAAAATCAACAGAAGCTGCATTTTAAAAAAAAAAAATACCTGAATATGATAATATTTTCTGGTTTTCTCCTTCCAGAAGTTGAATAGAAATCAAGCAGAAGTTCCCTGAAAAAATTAAAACCCATCAATCTAGGCAATCCTTGTACACCGATCATCAAGGAAAAATAGCCAGTAACAATTAATAGAACTACAAATAATAATTTGAACTTTTGCTCTGACAAGACAAAATGAAAATAAATATTCAAAACACAGCACAACCTTATATCCACGCATCAGGTACTACAAAAATATCAATGCAGTTGTTAAACCACAATTTATGAATTACTTAACCTCATGATGCCTTCATCTTCCTTTTCAGACACTTGCTTGAACAAATTATCTATCATTTCAGCCTTCGCAGATTGGGTACGAACACAAGCCCTGTACTTAGAGATCAGAGGCCAATGTCTAGAGCTGACCACCTGCATGAGCATGCTTAAACATCAGTCATGCAGGCTAACACTTAAAACTAGTATACTTTCCTCCAAAATTGAGGCTTAGCACAGACAATATTTAGGAACAAACACAAGACTAACTATCATTTACCGCAGCAATAGAAGGAATATCAGTTTGCCCAGGAGAGCCATGTGACACATCCATGCCCAGAATGAGGGTAGGAGCTTTGGAAACAATGGGAAGAGAAGGAGAATGTTCAACACCTAACAATGAATTTAATCCACCAAGCTGCATAACGATAAACAAATTCAATGGGGAAAAATCCTTCAATGAATACTCAACAAAGCAATATAAAACAATTATACCAAGCCTCAAGAAAATAAAAGGGGAAAGGCATTAAGGTGTTAGTTTATTTGGAGTGACATTACAAACTACAGAAAAGAAGCTTTAGCGGCCTGCAATAAAAATAAATTATCACAATCAGGTGAAAACTTACTATGTGGGAATGGTCATGAAAGCGTCCATCACACTTCATCTATTTATGATATTAACATGTTTTACAGGCATGTGCCTATATGAACATGCTGTACAATATTACCAAAAATATCACCACTGACTATAAATACCTTGGCATTGATCTTCAACATAACATTGGTAAGGTATTGATCATTGACCCTTGAAGGACACATACACTGATTAATGATTCCAAAATCAGCAAGATTCTTCTTTTTCCATGGACCTTCAATGTCAAAAATAAACTTTTCATCTAGGGAACACGAAAATTGTTTGGGAGTAAATATACTATTAAAACTAAAATCACTAACCATAAATATCACAATTTTTCCGGTCAGGAAGCAAACAGAGAAGGAACTGAGGAGCACCAGGAAGCTTAGACTGGATGGTTTCAAACATCTTTTCAACTCTAACCATGGGTGGGGCACGCCTAAACTGAGGACTCTCATCAAACACATCAAACGGCTGCTCTATCGACTACAAAAAACAAAGAGTTAAATTTCAGAGTAACACTTCCACAGTTCTCTAATATAAAGTTAAAGAACTTACAATTCCTTTCATATCTCCAATTCTAATCAGGTCACGCACAAGTCCTCGTACATCACAGCGTGCTGAAAAGTTAGCAACAGCCCATCTTTCTATCTTTGATGGCTCCACAAACCTCTGAAGCATTAAAGCAATTAGAATCTCAGCGATATTGTCATAAGGTAGAAAATATTAAAACTACACAGGAATATGGATAGAACTAAACTAAATACCTTGCTGCTAACATTCCATCTCCCATTCCTTGGATTGAGGTCCTCACCGTTGCCAAACTTCAACTATTGAAGAAGATTCAATAATTATTTTCAAACCATAACTCAATATTATTGACATTTGTGATTAGCAATGAGGAAATCAATATTAACTGTCCACAATTAAGTAAAATGAGTCTGCTTCATTCCGCTTTTAGAATAAATAATTGCTTTTTTATCCCAACATTGTGAACCTTTGAAAAAATAAAGCAATTATTTCTAGGAAAAAATCTATTTACCAAATAAAGCCATATAATAAGACCAATTTAGCACAAGTAGATATAGAGTTACACAAATTAAAACACTTGAAATTGGATTACGCAACATCAAATGAACTGCAAAAAATCAAGAAGTGTGGAGGATTACAAAAAAAATATTATTAGTTAATATAGGGAGAACGACATCTCAATATTCCACCACAACATCGACTGACTTAAAATTCAAAAATAAATAGTTCGGGATCTCCATAATGGCAAGCATAAAAAATATAATGGAATTGCCTAATGGGTCAAGGGCAGGCATAAACTTTAATGACTTACAATTATGACCACCAACATCAAGGCATAACCACACATCCTTGGTAACAAAGAGAACAGAGTCATTTCTTAAATTAGGCAATCGTTTGATAGATACCCACCCTTGGTTAATTACATGTTAACCACTCATTGATGGATAGTTACAAGATATCTTAGGAGAAAATTCAGATTGTTGTGGAAAGAATCCCCGTTATGACCCATGTCTGATATATTTTAACCACAAAAGAAAGTTTTGATGATTTAAAGTAAATGGGATTTTCTGAAGATAAAGCATGTAAACCCATATTAGGGGTTACTTAAGAGGCCCATTTCTATCTTATTTACTTAAATGGGAAAATAGAAGTTTACCATGGCATTTGCTACAAGGTAAAGATGTAAATCACTTTTCAAACTATCTCTTGACAAGGCACCCAGAATATTATAGCAACAACGTCACTCCCGTCATTCATTCCGTAACCACGTAAACCATAAAGAAAATATCATTCACTCTAAATGTTTTAATGCAACATAAATTTAACAAAAAGATTCATAAACACAATGGTATATATACACCCTTGGTACAGGCAAACCATAAAGAAAATATCATTCACTTTATATTTTTTAGTGCAACATAAATCTAACAAAAAGATTCATAAACATAATGGTATGAATATATATATACCCTTGGTGCAGGCAAAACCCGACCTTCCACTTCAGTGAAACCAGTGCTTATAGAAATTCCACAATTACGGAGCAAAGGTTCAGACCCATAGTTGCTGCATCTAAGTGCCTTCAGCAGAAATGATAGTAAGATTCCTTATTCCAGACAAATGGATTAAATTTGTATCACCCAATTTAGCATAACAACTCACATCAGACAAAATTTTCATCCTTTCTTGTGGCTTCTGCCGCGATTTCTCCACTAATGAGGCCCTTTGAAGGCTTGTCAAAGCTTTTGTATACCGTTGCAGGGATACCAATTCACAAAGCTATAAAACCAAGCGAGAAAACAAGTAATTGATAATAACAAAATATGCAACTAAAATCAATCTGTACACATTTTAATACAAACAAAAGCAGAATGAAAAATTAAAAAAGAAAACCCTTAACATACCTCAATGGGAAAGTAAGTTGGGCGTTTAGGCTTGCCGACATTAATACATGGAAGATCAGCAGAGTATCGCAAATCTATCTTTCGAACATTCACAAAATAATCATAAACAGTGATTTCCTCATTACCATCTCCACCATCCCCTCCACCTTTACCCTTCAAAGTAAAACTGAAAAATTCACACCATCTTTATGAACATCAACACAACACCAAATGAAAAACAATACAATGACTGTGCAGCACAATACACTAGCTATTTATTAATAATTGGCCATGAACAGCCAAAGGAATTTAAGAAAATTCAAAAACAATACGTCTGCTCTCTGCATGGGAGTTCACTGAGCCCATTAATTTTGAATTCTTGATTGGATGGCTTGGTTTTAATCCTCAGATTCTTTAAGGTTCTTTTGGCCTGTTAGGAAAAATAATGATAAGATCAGACCAAAGCCTTGAAGATCAATGAAGGATAATGAAAATGTTTTCAGAGAACTTGTTCACCTTAACCCAGTCAAGCTGAAAAGGATCTCTAACATTTTGATTGGAAATTAAGAAATCCACCACAGGCCCGGGAGTAATTATCATGGTAGTTGAAACATCTAAGCAAATTAGAATTTCAAGAATTAGACCAAATATATTGACTTAAGAAGATAGCATACAGGCAACAGATTTAACCTATGTTGAGAGACAGGCCACTCTGTGTAGTTCTAAAACTTGAATGGAATCCTCTACAACCAAGAACACCACCTCCTACATCAGCAAAATTGTTTGGATCATTGTGGAAAAAGGATTGCCGTACAAGCAAGCAGCCTCTGCAATAAACAATGTACAGTTAAATTATCAAGGTAATAATCATTCAAAAAAAATGCAGTTACTAATACAAGGAAGAAGAAAGCATTATTTACTTACTGCTTAGCAGCATGCTGCCTCAAAATTATATCAAGAACTCTGATGGCTTCTTGAAAATTCTCCGTCTCTTGACCACGTAAAGCGTTAGTGATGGCCTGCATTGGAATTTTTGCTGCGTAACTTATCTCTACTTTGAATGACTTTGAACGATAAGGACGCCGCATTCTCTTTCTGTCACTCTCATTGTCCCCATTACCATCAGGACTGCAATTGCCATTGTTCCTACAAATCAAAAGCCAAATTAAAAAGATATCCTGTTGACAAAATAATAGGAAAACCAATTTGTAGGGCCAAAACAATAACAATGTCTCCTTCTTTCTACCTGTTAGAGGTGACATCCTCCAGAACAACTTCAAATTCAAGCTTGTTCCGAGGAAGAGAGCCAAGAGTAAACAAACTTTTCTCCCCATCATATGCAAAGTCCTTATCATTTAAGTCAGAATGGTACGTTTCCTGCACCCTGTCCATAATCTTTCTCCCTACACCCTTACCTTCTACAGGACGTCCATCTTCATAAGTAAAAGCCACCTGTTTGCAAATATTGTGTAATACTGTAAGCACCAAGTTCAAGTGACACTAAAATTAGGCAAACTCAGAATAATAAACCAAAAGCAAATGAAGAACATACGCTATAATGGAAGAAATGTCCATCGCTTTTAGCGACATTAACTTTGAAGTGATTGGCTAGTAATTGTATTTTCGTTCCTCTGGATCCCAGACCCCGTCTGGCAATTGGAAGTCGAGACACCTTTTTCTTTACAGGTTCAGCATGAGAGAGTACTTCTTCAGCTTTTAGAGGTACAACATTAGAGGGAACAACAGGAGGTGGTGGTGGAAGCGACTCCTCCTTCCCATTTCCTTCTGGGTCAAAGGAATCCATGGCCTGTATATATGAAGTGAGGGATATAACGTAAAGCAGAGGATCGCATTATACTGATAATAACTATAACCATACCAATAAACAAGTGGTGTGAAAACAACAAAAGATAAGTTGATGACTACTATCGTAGGACTGTCATATAAAGTTTTTGACACATAAACTAGGATAGAACCAAGCAGAGTTAATACTCATAATTTCATAAACTAAAATGTGTATGCAAGCAATGCTAGGGACCCACTTGAGCAAGGTTTTAATCAAAGGTCTACAGCCACTGTCCCTGCTGCAAAAACATCAAGGTTTTAAAAGCCTACAAAACAACAATTGCAGCTACAACTGCGGCTGTTATATAAGCTTTGCACTAACGTAAGCCATTGAAGTGCCTTTCTCAGAAAATAAAAATTGCAGCTACAACTGCTAGGGACCCACTTGAGCAAGGTTTTAATCAAAGGTCAACAGCCACAGTCTCTGCTGCAAAAACACCAAGGTTTTGAAAGCCTACAAAATAACAATTGCAGCTACAACTGCGGCTGCTGTATAAGTTTTGCATAAGTTTTGCACTAACGTTGCTCGGACCCAATTTAAACACATTCATTTGAAAATCGTAAGCCATTGAATTGCCTTTCTCAGAAAATAAAAAAACATCATTTCTTGTTGATGTTAATTATGAATTTCACTCGGGAAAAAAAAAGAGAGAGAGATCTTGAAGTTGATAAATTACATGTACAAAAATTGCAATAGTTGTTACTTGGAGCAACAAAAGCTAGCTTTCAACATAATATCTAATAAAAATGTCATCTTCAGTAAAAGCAGCATCCAGAAGTTAATCATAATCCATTATTACAAATACCCAAAAACGAAAGACATGCATGACAAGAAATTAGGGTTTTTCACCTATCCCCAAAATGTTCTAAAAGGAAAAACAAAAAATGATCCCAAATGGCACGCTTAACGATCCCAAAATAGCAAAAAAAAAAAATCAAAATAATGAACGGAAAAACATTGCTGACACAAGTTATTGTTGTCAAAATCAACAGAAACAAAATGAAAAAGAAACAACAAAAAAAAACTTTCCTTTAGAATCAACACTCAAACCAGTAAGCCCGGACAAAGAGAATCCCAACTCTAAAAGAAAATTGCAAAAAGAAAAAAAAACTACTTTTATATATTTCTAAAACAGAAGACATGCAACAACATTTCAGAAGTAAAATACT
>Ga0214544_1012608_pt1 | contig 10864 bp, 5 predicted proteins | sample CNSS3metaG_FD_160074 | JGI IMG/M metagenome (GOLD analysis project Ga0214544, IMG submission 160074) | Root nodule microbial communities from cowpea collected in UCLA plant growth center, Los Angeles, California, USA - CNSS3 | ecosystem: Host-associated > Plants > Roots > Nodule | place: USA...
AGGGGAAGAAGATGAGGCAAAAGTGTGTAGAGTGGAAAAAGAAAGCAGTACAAGCCACTGCTTTGGGAGGATCATCTTATAATGATTTCTACCGGTTACTGAAGGAAGTTCATCACCATGATGCTATTTGAGTGTTTCAATATGGTGATAGTAGGTCATTGGACAATGTTTCAAAGGAATCTGTGTGATTTGATGGAAAACAATAATATTGAATATATTACAAATAATATTCATGAATAAGGATTTGTATGGATGTATTTGATGATGGTTTCTGCTATTTATATTATTGTGTGATTATGTACTTTCAATAATGTGAGTGTTTCATTGGAAAAATAATGGTATTCTGTATTTGGAATATTTTATTATTTTCTTGTATTCATCCAATTTGTTAATTTTTATAGTTAACTAAAATAATCACTTTTGTGTGTAATACTCCATTTAAATAATAACTTTAATTTAAATGAAATGCCACACAGATAGAAATTTAGAGACAGTCCTGGAGTATAAACGTTACTCCTTACAATATCCAAAAATGCTAGGAGGAACTAAGACACACCAGGATGCCAGATACAACCAAGAATCCAAGGACTTAACGAAAGTTAATAGAATACTAAAGAGTAAAGTGTACATGGGCCATAGCCCTAAAGAAAAGCCTAAATAAAACATGAAGTCTATCCCAGGTAGACTATGCAGCGGAATCATCTCTTCCCTGTTGACCTCGAGTGCCTCTCGCATCTGCTCACATCAATGAATTGATGATCATCGCAAAAGGAGAAGGACCACATACAAGACAACCAAACAAGCAAACAGGGTAAGCTAGGGTAGAAACAGTTTATCAAGCAGTCACATGCTATTACACAATCCAAAACAGTATTCATCAACCAATCATGTTATGACTTCTCAAGTAATACACTAGACTCAGACTCGACTCATCCGGATTACACATAATCAAGTCGGATTCAGCGGATGCTTACACTTGTGGTGGATGCCTCTGCTCACCCCCGAGCTATGTGTTACAAGTGTTACAATGAATCAATTCCCTCACACACAAGGTTAGCCCTTAATGAGTTTCAGGCCTCTTGCTACTCTCACCACATGAGTCAGTCCGCTCTAAGTGAGACTAACTGACTCCTTGGAGTGTCAGGATGCAACCTTACCTTGAATCCTTACCAGATCATATAGATGGGGCACTACCATGGACTCCCACTAATAGGGGCCATGGAATTACGTCCCGACCACTGAAGCACCACCAGGAAGTCTCACCTAGAGAGTCGTGGATTTACGTACTTGCAACATACCAATCACATTCCAAACAAACAAATAATATTGATCATGCATTTAACACCTCACGTCATCCTTTGTAACCCATCCTAATTCATATTCCATGTTGATTTCATACCATCACATTCTTCCCAATTCGGGGATATAGAACTTCACCTCATACCAATATCATGCCATCAATGTAACATTATTGTTCATACCGAATTCATGACCACATATATAACAATCCATTTCATTGAAATCGCATGCCAAGATTTATCCCAAACCCATCATCCACAATCCATGAACCACATCACTCATGCATAATCATTTATCACATGCTTTTAATATAACAATTAGATTCAAGCCAATAATAACAATTCAAGATCAGAGAAACAACCAAACTACAGCGATCTTGCGATAAAAACTGCTCTCACTACAGAGCTCTGATTAAAGATCGGACTGGTCACAGTCAAAAGCTATGTGTTAAGGATCAGCTGTTAAAATATCAGCTCGATCCAACGGTTAACGAACTAATAACTTTCATTTTACGAAAAGTGTGCAGTGCTGTCAACAACACAAATTCAGTGACCTTGCGATAAAAACTGCTCTCACTAAAGAGCTTCGATTAAAGATCCGACCGGTCAAAGTCAAAACCTATGTGTTAAGGATCAGCTGTTAAAATATCAGTTCGATCCAACGGTTAACGTAGTAGAAATCATAACTTTACGAAAAGTGTGCAGTGTAGAAAAAGAGTAACGCCACATCAATCAAACATACTTGCACACCATACATTTTTATTCGACCAACAACCTCATTCAAGCATCACAACCATACAACAGACCAAAAATCGGCAAAATAACTTTAAAAACATAAACCCTAGCCTCCCTTACCTGGAAAGGGGTTAGTAGAGGACTTCGACACCCGAACCGTGATGAACAGTAGCTCAAGAAATAGCTTCGAGGGGAAGAGTAGAAAACTGGTATGGGCTCACTTGATGAGAAACAGTGGCTGAACCCTAGCAGAGCTTCGCAGCTGCTCAAAGAGGAAGTAAGAGTTCTGTTTTTACGAAGATGAACATAGTTGTTATGGTTAGGGCAATTTAGGGTTCTTGGATCCCCTTTGGGCCAACCCTAGGCCCAACTGATTTGGGGCACCCCTTTTAATTAAAGGCAGAAAATAAAGTGGGCCTTACATTCTCCCCAATAACAAAAATTTTTGTCCTCGAAAATTCACCGATGTGATAGGAAGAAAACTACGTTTTCCTCACGCCCTATGACAACCACCACTTAGACATGACATATTTGATGACTCCAACACCTATAGCTACTAGAAACTTTGCCTTTATGCTAAGCGATATGTGTTCAACAATGTAGATTGGTTTAGTCACTACACTCGAAATAACTTACAACATGCAACCTTAAAACTCGAATGCTCCTTTATACTTGCCAAACAAACTTGTATCTTATATACTGACTCACCTCTCATAAGCTCCCCACTACCTCTTGTAGGTTTTATCAAAGTCTCATATGACTTTAAGTCTCAAACTATAGCATGTTCGTTATCACTTCCCATCACCTCGTTCACTCCTTTATGCCTCACTCCACTGACTTGATCACTATTGAGTTTTGGCTTACTGCCTTACCATCTACACTCTTGACCACTTTTATGCATAACGACACTCATAACATCTTGCCTCCTTTACTGACTTCAACCAATGGTAACAAAGTCCACAACCAAGTCATTCTGGATCCAAATTAAGCTTTCCTCTATTACGACATTTCGGTATGTCACCTTCATTTCTAATCTACTAACTTGTAATTATCCTTCCACAAAAGCCTTAGAACCAGGTCTTTCCTTGACTTGAAATTTCTAGTTTGATTTATACATATCAACTCTAAGATACTTCTCAAACTAAGATTTTTCTGAATTACTTTTTTTTTTCCAACCTTGTTGAGAGACTCACTAGTTTAGTAAGATGACTAGATTAATGAAATCTCCTCACACATTCTCTTTCCAACCCAAACACTTATGTTTCTCAATCAACCCTTACTCTTAATTCGTCAAATCACGGATCTTGAATTCCATTCCCTGGCTAAACATCTACTTTCACTTTCTCAATTCCAAGATGGCACTCTAACTTGAAATCATAACTCAAACCATCTCCTACTACTCTTACACAACTTTCTCTGAGTAACCCCATAATTCCAACTCTAAATGATTCTATGAACATCTTTAATTGATACTCATAAGAACGACACTTTTGTTGTTTAACAAGAACTGGTTGTCGTAGTAATACTCTAGGTCGTGAGTAAGATAGTTCTTTTCACGCACCTCTTACCCTTCATAAGTATCACTTGTCGTCATCCTATGGCGCTACTCTGATCAACACGCAAAGTCACTTATTTGTTTACTCAAAATAATGCTTCTTTCATGTCTGCCACGCCAAGGAAGCAATCGTCGTTGAGAATCCTTCCTCCAAAACTCATGTAACTTACAAAACCCTTTGAACACCCTTTTGCATAGCCTTAACATCCTATTCTCTCAACATCGTATCCACCGTTTTCAAACCATTTGTCCTACTAGTCACTCCAGTCTTTGTCCATACTCTTCTTGAACATTCCAAAGACCCTTTTCGCGCTTGGAAAACTCACCGCTAAACCTTGATGATACCGCTAACATGTTTGACATTCCTTACCTTTATCAGATTTCCACTCCATAAAACCATAGACCCGAAAAGTCAATCTTCCCTTATCCAACGTTTACCCTTAAACAGTTTATCCTTGTGATTATACTTAGTATAAGCCACTACTTCTCCAACATCTCTTTCACTTCGATATTCACTTCAAACTCTCAGTAGGAACCTTCCATTTGGAAACTATTAACACAGGTTCTTCTTCAGACACCAATGCAAAAGTGAACTCCACCACACCAAGGTCAAAATTTTAGTACTTGCTTCAGTTCACGTCTATAGACTCTTCTACCACCCAGATTATTTGCGTCTATTATTCACTTTTCTTTGTCAGATGACTTTTAATTCACATGAAACCCTGCCCCTACTATTTTACTTGCTCCATACTTCATACTCGATCACTAACTTATCTCTTTTAAATCAAAGAACACTACCTCGTTGGTTGTCCCAGCTCATCAGAATGAGATTGGGAAAGCAACCAATCCACCCTTGAGATTATGTCCCAACCCTGCAAAGGAAATAATTCAAATTGGATTTGAGTTTAAATACTTTGATCCCCACGAAAGAACCACACACCCGAGTGAATCTCCACTTGGCCGCAATTGTAGCAAAACCACCATCTTAACCTCAGCTCCTTCTTACAGATCACCATGACTCCTTTACCATACTGGAGACATCAAGGAATATACGACCTTAAACGAGACCAAAACCTATAATCTAATCACCGCATTCTTAACATGTATCTTTTGAATTAGACCATTTGTGCTAACCACTTTAGTACTAATCATCGCAAACACTCTCGTAGCTACTCAAAACTTTTATTTTCCTTTCCTATTTCCCTGCATCATGACATTACTAACTATCCTTCCCCACCAGGACAAACTTAACTATGTGTTTCTTCTTCTGATACTTGAAACTGCCCATCTCATATCCCAGATTAAACCTTTCTCTTTTGTGAGCCACCTTACTTAGAACACTCTTTCTACTCTTGACTTGGATGAATGCTATTGCTGAGAAGATCCACCTACTTCTTACTACTATTGATCTGATATATATAACCCCTAATATACTTCCTTCTCAGATAACATCATCATACTTGACTGATCTTCAAGGCTCTACCTCATGTAAGCCTCCAACTACCTATTTGCTTTCCTTATACACTTCATGGTCTCTACCCTTAATCTCAAAACTTCCACAATGTTCCACTTCAAACCTCAGACCTTGTCAAGATGTAAAACCTAGTTGATTTCCCAAACCTTGCTACACGAGCACACACCGATATCTTCTCTTATACCCATCCCTAAACTCAACTCTTCTCGTAAAACTTGTGGTACACGATCTTAGAATTCGATCTTGTAGTTCTCGCGGCCCAAAGCGTTGCTTCTTAACCTTCAAATTCATTTCTCAGCAAGCCCTCTAAACCAAGACTTAACTTTCATCACCTATCGATATACAACCTTCTACATCTTCACATCTTTGAGACAAGAGATTGTCTCATACACCCTACAAATCCTTGTAAGGGTGAGTAGGTCAAGTTTCCCTCATCGCTACAGACACGAGACACAAAACACAGGGGCGTAACATGACAAACTAGAACATACAAGGCAACACTCCATCATCTACAGACATCCAAACCTTTCGTCTGTCACCCTTCCTTCCCCAAACCATTGGGATTAAGAAAGGAAAAACAACCTTTGATCTAGTCGTGAGTGTGCACCCTCATTACTTTATCAAGGCGTTTTTCTGTTCTTAAAACTTTTGGTTTTACTGACACACTCGACTAGACCTGACTACTCATGCCTGCGAGGCATGACAAACCCACAACCTTAGGTCAACCTAAGGACGAACTGCTCTGATACCATTAATGTAACACCCATTTAAATAATAACTTTAATTTAAATAAAATGCCACACAGATAGAAATTTAGAGAGAAGTCCTGGAGTATAAACGTTACTCCTTACAATATCCAAAAATGCTAGGGGAAACTAAGGCACACCATGATGCCAGATACAACCAAGAATCCAAGGACTTAACGAAAGTTAATAGAATACTAAAGAGCAAAGCGTACATTGGCCATAGCCCTAAAGAAAAGCCCAAATAAAACATGAAGTCCAGCCCAGGTAGACTATGCAGCGGAATCATCTCTTCCCTGTTGACCTTGAGTGCCTCTCGCATCTGCTCACATCAACGAATTGATGATCATCGCAAAAGGAGAATGACCACATACAAGACAACCAAACAAGCAAACAGGGTAAGCTAGGGTAGAAATAGTTTATCAAGCAGTCACATGCTATTACACAATCCAAAATAGTATTCATCAACCAATCATGTTTTGACTTCCCAAGCAATACACTATACTCAGACTCGACTCATCCGGATTACATATAATCAAGTCGGATTCAGCGGATGCTTGCACTTGTGGTGGATACCTCTGCTCACCCTCGAGTTGCTCACCCTCGAGCTATGTGTTACAAGTGTTACAATGAATCAATTCCCTCACACACAAGGTTAGCCCTTAATGAGTTTCAGGCCTCCTGCTACTCTCACCACATGAGTCAGTCCGCTCTAAGTGAGACTAACTGACTTCTTAGAGTGTCAGGATGCAACCTTACCTTGAATCCTTACCAGACCATATAGATGGGGCACCACCATGGACTCCCACTAATAGGGGCCATGGAATTACGTCCCGACCACTGAAGCACCACCAGGAAGTCTCACCTAGAGAGTCGTGGATTTACGTACTGGCAACATACCAATCACATTCCAAACAAACAAATAATATTGATCATGCATTTAACACCTCACGCAATCCTTTGTAACCCATCCTCATTCATATTCCATGATGATTTCATACCATCACATTCTTCCCAATTCGGGGATATAGAACTTCACCTCATACCAATACCATGCCATCAATGTAACATTATTGTTCATACCGAATTCATGACCACATATATAACAATCCATTTCATTGAAATGGCATGCCAAGATTTATCCCAAACCTATCATCCACAATCCATGAATCACATCACTCATGCATAATCATTTATCACATGTTTTTAATATAAAAATTAGATTCAAGCCAATAATAACCATTCAAGATCAGAGAAACAACCAAACTACAACGATCTTGCGATAAAAATTGCTCTCACTACAGAGCTCTGATTAAAGATTGGACCGGTCAAAGTCAAAACCTATGTGTTAAGGATCAGCTGTTAAAATATCAGCTCGATCCAACGGTTAACGTAGTAGAAATCATAATTTTATGAAAAGTGTGCAGTGTAGAAAAAGAGTAACGCCACATCAATCAAACATACTTGCACACCATACATTTTTATTCGACCAACAACCTCATTCAAGCATCACAACCATACAACAGACCAAAAATCGGCAAAATAACTTTAAAAACATAAACCCTAGCTTCCCTTACCTGAAAAGGGGTTAGCAGAGGACTTCGACACCCGAACCGTGATGAACAGTAGATCAAGGAATAGCTTCGAGGGGAAGAGTAGAAAACTGGTATGGGCTCACTTGATGAGAAATAGTGGCTGAACCCTAACAGAGCTTCACAGCTGCTCAAAGAGGAAGTAAGAGTTCTGGTTTTACGAAGATGAACATAGTTGTTAGGGTTAGGGCAGTTTAGGGTTCTTGGATCCCCTTTGGGCCAGCCCTAAGCCCAACTGATTTGGGGCAGCCCTTTTAATTAAAGGCAGAAAATAAAGTGGGCCTTACAGTGTGAAAAAAAAATGAACTTTTAAGTTTAATTAGGTTTCTAAGACGTCATGTTCAAAAGGAAAAACATAGATTCAACAATGAATTAGGGATGAAAAGTGTGTATGTATTATATCAAATATGAATGTTTTATTAAAATAAAGAAGGCTACTAGACTAACATACACATATAAGAAAAGTAAACAAAAATGTGTTAGACACGTGTGCCCACTAGAGTTGGAAATACTTTTCATACTTGTTTAAAAAAGGTTTTTTCCCATAATTGGTATATATATAGGCAGTATAAAAACGTTTTCACCTTTTATACAGTTCCAGAACTGGTATAGAAAGTGACACCTTTTATTACGATTGAAACATTTTCACACATTACTATTTTCCCTTCTTTTTTTTTCTTCATCTCGTTCTCATCACTCACGTTCAAGGGATAGTTGAATTTGTAAATGTAAACCAAAGTTCATGTGTACTTGTAAATAGTGATATTATTATTATACAAATAAATTTTGGTGATGACATAAATATTATGAAAGACATCTTCTAATAAATTGCTCTAAAGCAAAACTGCATAGTCCTTGTCTGTCATTTCCTTAACATCGTCATTGTTTTGTCCAATAAAACAGATTCCTTGGCTCACAATCTTGGGCTTGGAATCCAAAACTAATTTCATACGTAAACCGATAAGTGTGATAGTTGTTTAACACATGGACGAAACAACATTTGCATCAGTGCATTCTTTGGATCAGACCATGCCCGAAATGGTTGAATGCCACTATCACCTACATTTTCTTAACTCTAGAGAAGGTGTCCCTCACTCCAAATAACATTATCTATCAACCAAACACCAATCAGTGAATAAAGGTGTAGAATACAATTAGAGAGAATAAGAATATAATGCCTTTGTTCACGATTGGGAAGAAGAAGATGATGCCACTGACTTTGGCGACATTCGAAATCCCATAGATGTTTTGAGGAGGTGACGCTTTGATAACCATCTGTTTCTTTATTTACAAATAGAGAAAAAAATACTTTATATAATGGTTATAACTAGAACAAGAATGAAACATTTTCTTCTTTATTGCAAAAATGTCACTGCGTAATTATAATTAGAACCAATATAGAAATTTTATTGTTTATTACAGAAAAGTCATTGTACCCACTTTCTATAGCAATTATATCTACAACTTGTATATAAAGTGTTATCTTATTTACAATGTTGTCATTGCGTAACTTAGTATAGCGGGTGAATTATAACTGGTATAAAAAGTGATTTTGAACTAGCATCCTCACTTACCCTTTTTGTGTTTTTAGTTGTTACAATTCCTTCCCCATTAAGAGCAACCTTGTCCTCAAGGTTGAGGTTTGGAAATGTTGTTTATAAGGTTTTATGATCTCCAAAGTAGCATGTTATGCATCTAGACCTTACCACTACACTAGATGTTGTTGAATATATCGGTCGGTTGCCTTATTGACAACATGACTATTAAGAATACCAACAAGCTAAATGATTAGAGTTGTGTTAGTCTAAACTATAGGAAAGGAAACAAAGGGAGAAGGATGAAAAAACAAGTTTAAATTGAGAAGAGTAAAAAACAAGTTGAATTCTTGCTTTTGTTGTTAGCACAAGTTTAGATGCAAACTATCCTATTTGTTAAATCATTGGGAAGGGTCTAAAATATCGCATGCTCAATTTTTCATTCTTCCTTAAAGAAACTCAGTTTTTCCTATATGGTCGTGGTTTAATTAGAACTAGATCCCGTACTTTAAACTTCATAGGACTACAGTTCTTGTCAACATAATTTTTTCATGTTTTATTTAGCCTTATGAAGGTTAAGTGTAAGCTTGAGTACAACCGTATTTTTTTCAATCAATAACTCAAACAAAATCTAAATCCTTACCATGATAAACATATTTTGCAAAGTGGTGGTTCTCTACTACAGACTACCTTGAGTGGTTCAACCCGGCTCACTTAACACACGAGTTAAATGGGTTCGAGCCGAGTTGAGGGTGGGTTGACCCACTTAACCACCAACATGAAGCCGCTTGACGAGAATATCAACCCCAATACGCGAATATGGTTATTTAATCATGTTTCTATGAGAGTATTAGGGGATTCCTCATTTTTCACGAATAGAAACACCTTGGGTGCTTAGGAAAGGCTCTTGGAGGCTATTATGAGTGTTGGAAAACTCTCCCTTCTCCTTTTTGGGTCTCCTTCTCCATCCATGGAGGTTTTACCCCTTTTGGGTTGGAGAGGATGATGGGTTACGGAATTAGAGATGGAGATGCGAATGGGAGGCACAATTGGAGCATGGAGCAGTATTCAAGAACCTTGGGAGAGGGATTGTTTCTACTTTATGGTTCCAATTTCTTTCCTATTCTTCAATTTTGTAAAATCCTAGTTCTCTACCATGGAGAGCAATTTCTATTTATTGAGATTAGATGAAAACATTGAATTCTTGTATAAAATTGTGTTGTTAATTTATATGCTTTTCTAATTCCTGTTAGTATTTGATTTCCATGCTTAATGCTTGATGTGGATTGTTCCCATGCTTGATTTGTGATTCTTGAGGTGTTGGGAAACATCTTTAGAATCTAGATTTTAAATTAAATACCTAATGGATGCTTGTATCTAGGAATAGAACTTGGTTCATTAGTAATCTTAGATTCTTGAAACTAATGTATGATTTCACTTGTTGAGGATTCAAGGAATTGAAACTTGATGAGTGATCATAGACTCAAAGGCTCTAGGAATAATTTGAGTATTCTTGTGAATTGATTTTAACATGAATATGGAATTGGGATAATTTAGAATGAATGAGAATGAAATGGTTGAAGTCTTGATGTGACCCCAACAAGCCCAAGCTCAAGTGCATCAACAAGCCGAAGCCCACATCAAGGCCCAATCACTAGAAGCATGATAAGAAAGATTCACATGGGCCTCTCACAAGATGATCAAGTCAATCATGGGCTTTTTACATTATTCACATGGGCTAAAGAAATCTATAAAATATGAGATTATGCATGAAGGAAGTAGTATAGATTTAAATTGGGCCATTATTTAGGCCTTGTTTTTCTAGAATAATAAGTCAAACATTGTGTAGTTAAATTGATAAAATTGGGCTTGACTAAGCCCAATAGGAGATTTGGCCATGAGCTACCAAAGGTCAAAGGTAGACTAAGTGGA
>Ga0214544_1012613_pt1 | contig 10862 bp, 14 predicted proteins | sample CNSS3metaG_FD_160074 | JGI IMG/M metagenome (GOLD analysis project Ga0214544, IMG submission 160074) | Root nodule microbial communities from cowpea collected in UCLA plant growth center, Los Angeles, California, USA - CNSS3 | ecosystem: Host-associated > Plants > Roots > Nodule | place: USA...
GAATTTTTTTAAAATGTATAAATGTGACCACATATGGCTTCGGTTAGACCTAACAACCGAGGCAGAAGAGGGACTCTATGGCTTCGGTGTACAACCGAGGCCAAAGGCTATCCTCTTTTGGCCTCGCCCCAATATGTCTCGGTCCGGGAACCGGTGCAAAATATGAAAAATAACCGCTGCCAAAAGGCCTTCCTGCACTAGTGATTAGAATTCTAGAGTGTGTTTATCCTACTCTTAGATATTTATTAAATTTTTTCAGACAAAAAAATTATAGAAAAAACACTTACAATGAATGACAAGCAGTGTGGGATGAAATATTAATTGCATAATGTCAATTTAGCCATTGGTATAATATAATAAAAATTAAAATTAAAGAAATCATAGGATACAAATTTAAGAGAGGGCTAGACCGTTGCATAGGAATTAGTTATTGAATAAAAAATTAAGAAAGCCAAATTAGGAAAGGCCTCATAGATAATATAATTTAATAAAACAAAAATAAGAAAATCCTCAAAAGGGAGAGATGGACCCACACATAGAAATTAATTATTGAATAAAAAATTTAAAAGTCACGAGGAAATGGTTAATTTTTTAAATCAATAAAAAAATGTGTTATTTGATTCAAAAATTACAGAAACTATTTTCAAGAATTTTAAAGAATAAATTTTTCAAAAAAAAAAATTCAACCCCCTCGCACACTTGGCTGTCAACATCAGGCATAAAGTGCCATTTCTCACTCAACCCTTCTTATTAGATATTGTCACTCACTACTCTGACTATGGTGTTGAGAATGAACAACTTCGTCAAGAGGTTAAGGAAGCAAAAGAAGAGGCTCGTTAGGCTAATAAAAATATGATGTTACAATTTAAAAGTACTTCCAAGTGAAGGAAACATAGAAGTTGATGCAACAACAATTGACCGTCATGATGGAGTAAAACCTTTATGATACTTCAATAGGTAAAAATCAGGTACACCCTGACTATGTTGATGATGCTGGTGATCAATCACTTTCTTGAAGTTCACCTTAAATTAATTTTTATTTAAATAATTATGTTAACAGTTTGGATACTATATTTTCATCTTGTCTATTGTATTTATTCTAAATATTTCTACTGTTTTTGCAACTATTTCACCTTATCAATAAAGAATTACAATGTTGTTTTGCCATGGATATCCACTTTTTTTGCAATGGAGAATGCACTTGTTTTATAGAGGAGGATCCACTTTTTTTGCTTATTTCATGTAAATGAAATGTTATGTTCTTCTGTTGCCAATATCTACTTTTTTTCATGTAAATGAAATGTAGGTCTATAGACAATGACAATGCACCTTTATTCCAATTTTAATTTTATACAAAACTTAAATTATATTAGTATTTTGTTGGACTTTGTAAATGTGATTTGTAGTTGAATATAAATTTTAATTGATGTGAGTTGGTGTAGACATTGAAATTGAAATATATATTTCTTGAACCAAGTTTGCTAATTATGTTTTTGGCAATAAACAAATAAAGCATTTCAATTTTTTTTTTCAATGGACATCGGTCAAGCCTATGCTACAAGATAAATTTATTTAAATTTGAATTACAAAAGAGGGCTAAGGTCATACTACAATCATAGGACTTAACGTTTTTTAGTTAAAGTGAGGGCTTCACTAACGCTACCATAAATCATATACTAAAAAGTAAATTATTTAATTGCATAGTGAGAGTCTAACCCACACTAGGAAAAATATTATTTTAAAAAGTAAAATACTACAAGGGCTAAATCGACTTACACGATCGTAGTATTCTTAAAATGATATGTGTAACAAGGACTTAGCCCACACAAGACAACATTTTTAAAACAATAAAATTTAAGCGAAGACTTAACCTAGGCAATAAAAGTAATTTTTTTATAATAACAGTTTTAGAAAGGTCTTCGCCTTACTAATACTAATATTTTATTAATAAATAAAATTTTAGCAAGGGCTTAACCCTCACTAATATTAATACTTTTCTAAAAAGAATGTGAATGATGGAGAATGAATTGTAAGTCTGACTGTTATTTTCGATAAACGGTTGTGTTAATCCTTGCACCCCCCCCCCCACACACACCCTCACTAATATTAATACTTTTCTAAAAAGAATGTGAATGATGGAGAATGAATTGTAAGTCTGACTGTTATTTTTGATAGACGATTGTGTTAGTCCTTGCCCCCTCCCACACACACACACGCACACGCACATCACACACATGCACATGCACACGCACACGCACACGCACACGTACATGCACACGCACGCACACACAAACACACAATAAATTGTTGTTTGTCATGAGTTATTTTTAAATTTAAAATTGGATTTTTTGTTTTTATAATTAAGAAATGTCTAAGACTCTTTCTCAAATATTAAAAAATTGTTGGTTACTTAAAATAATAAAGTAATCTTATTACCATTATATTTATTGCATTTTTTATTAGAACAGAGATATCCCTTTACATGTTATTATTGTTGAATTTTTTAATAAACTTAAATGTATTAGCCGTTATGGGTAATTAGCCTAAGAAACTAGCCGTTGTGAGTGGTTAATGTACTAGCCGTTGGAATATAGGTAGTTAATGAGTTAGTCTTTTATAGCCGTTTATAGCTGTTTTGAGTACAATGGTTAGGAAATGTGAATCTATAAATTGTATTGTGTATTGTATGAATGAACAACAACAACAACAAGAGGTAAACAAAGTTTTTTCACAAGTGAGGTTTATTGTCTACAAAGTGGTATCAATAGCTAGTTAACTTAAGTGTTTGAGTGGAAAAGAGAGAGCTAGAGAGCTTGAGTGCTTGAAAAAAGGGAGCTAAGTGCTTGAGAAAAAAAAAAGAGAGTGAGATGGCTAGTCTTACAAATATTGTATCCCTACCTAAGTTGACAAAGGTGGTCAACTATGACAATTGGAGTCTCAAAATGAAGACCCTTCTTGGATCTCTAGAAAATTGGGAGGTGGTTAAAGATGGTTTTGAAGAACCAGCCAAAACCACGAATTGGTCAAATGCCCTGTTGAAAGCGTTGAAAGAAGCATGTGTGAAGGACAAAGTAGCTTTGTACATCATGTACCAAGTTGTGGATGAGACCGACTTTGAGAAGATTACAAGTGCCAAATTTTCAAAAGAAGCATGAGATATTTTGGAAAAGTCGTATAAAGGGAATGACCGGGTGAAGCAAGTGCGACTTCAAACACTCAAGGGTGAGTTAGATAGTATGAAGATGAAGAAGACGAAAGGAGTAGCAGAGTACATAACCGCGGTTCAAACCATGACGAATCAACTTTTTAGAAACGGAGAGACGTTGCTTGCTTGCCGAGTTGTGGAAAAGATTTAGAGGTCTTTGACGTATGATTTCAAGAATGTGGTGTGCGTAATTGAGGAGTCCAAGGACTTGTCAACGATCACAGTTGAAGAGCTTGTCGGGTCCCTTAAGGCGCCTGAGCAGCAGAAGAAGAAGAATAAGGTGGAGCCACTTGATTAACTACGCCAAATGAAGGGAGAGACTCAGAACACTCAAGGAAGAGGATGATACAAAGGAGGTATAGAAAGTGGTCCTGGTGATAGAATTTGAGGACATGAAGAGAAAGCACAGTCCAGTCAATAAAATTGGCACGAAAAAAGACGAGGTTCATGGAAAGGAGGTCGATCGAGCAACTCAAATGTTGAGTGCTTTAAGTGTGGCATATATGGCCTTTATGAAAAGGACTATTACTCAGACACATGTTTCAGTGAAACATGTGGATAGCTTGGTTAGGTCGATGGAGCAAGTAGATTACTCAGGTAGCTTAATGAAACATGTGAAAAGCTCAAGTAGTTCAAAATTTGAAGAAGAAGAGCTAGTAATTCAAAGGTTAGATATTGCAAAAAGAGATTTGCATCAAAGAATTGAAAAAGAGGTTAGAGACAATTCAATTCTACAAGCAAGCGCTTGAAACTTGAACAAGATGTTTCAAGTTTGCAAGAACTGTTACAAGTAGAGATGGATTTGAGAGCTGCATTGGAGGTGCAAGATGAGGAGTCACAACTTGCAATGGATGAGGAGATAGATGCGATTGAGTGCAACAATATGTGGGAATTTTCTAATCCCTCAAAAGGAGGTCAACCTATTGATAAGAATCTGGTTAAGAACAAGTTGGCTACTAAGATAGCAAGGAATCTGGTGAGTAACAAGTCAGCTAAAGAGAGGAACAAGTCGGCCAGAGAAATGATTACATTGAAAGAGGAGTCGTCCAAGAAGAAAGCAAAGAATTTAACTAATCATGAAAAGGACAAGCACAATGCGAGAAGAGTTATTGCATATGGGAAGTCGGGATGAAGAATAAAAGAACAAAGATGTAGAATAAAAAAAACATTTAAGTATACGAGAGAGTTTTGTTGGGTTTTTTAATAAACTTAAATGCAATAGTCGTTGTGGGTAATTAGCCGTTGTAAGAAACTAGCCGTTGTGAGTGGTTAATGTACTAGTCGTTGGAGTCTAGGTATTTAATGAGTTAGTCGTTTATAGCCATTTATAGTTATTTTGAGTACAACGGTCAAAAAATGTGAGTCTATAAATTATATTGTGTATTGTATGAATGAACAATAATAATAACAACAACAAGAGGTGAACAAAATTTTTTAACAAGTGAGGTTTATTGTTTATAATTTTTAGTTAAGCTAGTTAGATTGTTTAAAACTTTCTAATTTGTTTAGCTTCTTTTATTTATAGTCTTTGTATAGGCGATGCTCGCACTATCCAAGTGTTTTGTATATTGTATATGAGAGTTTGTCTTTCTATTGTAAAAGTGTTTTCTCTTTTGTTCATAATAGAAAACGTTGTTCCTCTTTCAACCTTTTATCTAATATAGTATCAACAGTACATTTCCAAGCTTTGACCTCTCTTTCCTCTTTTATCTTGTTCTTGTTTTCTTCCCTCTTCTTCTTGCTCCCATGACCACCCCTAACCAAGATATCACAACCAAAGTTAAAGAACCTCCTTTTTTTCTCCACTATTTTGATGGTTTTGGTTTTCTTTTAACCTAACAATCCCTCAATCACAACAATTACATAACTTGGAGCAATGCGTGTTGCGCTTTTTGTCAGGAACAAGTTGTTCTTCATCAACGATATTGTCCCTAACCGCCAGAAAATCAACCTTCTTTTTATGCTTGGTCTAGGACTAATAGTGTTTCAACCTTTTATCCAATAGTTATTGAAAATGGTATGACTCTTTTTTATTGAGTTATGAACTTTTGTGAAATGAGTTCTAATAGTCGATATACAAGTACCAAATGGATGTTCACATCTAGAAAACTATCTTACGCTAAAGTTAGTGAGATATCAAATAATAATAATACTTATTAAGTAAGTTTGAGAAAAAAATGATATTTGGTGAAGATGTTCTTATAAAACCTGTGAATATATATAAAGATAAATAATATAAAATAATTAAGTTGGAATGTTTAGAATATTATGTGTGATTTGTTAACAAGCATATAACTCATTACTTGTTTTAAAATAAGAACTCATGTATGAAATACATGACACTTTAGTGTAAAAGAAGTTACACGTAGGATTTATTTGTAAAATCATAAGTCGTGTACAATATTCACGACTTCGATGACAATCTCAACCGTTAAAGTCATTTCTATGAGGAATGCCTTTCAATTTATTTTTTAAATTACAATTTTATGACTTATAATTTTGTAAAATAACCTTAAAATTTTAATCTCCTTGTTGTGTTGTTAAAGGATTTTGTACTACTGAGTATACTTCCCATCATTATAATTATCCAATTGTATGAGACGATGATTTATTGTAAATATGCTTGAACATTGACCATGAAGCTACGTTTTGTACAATAATTTTTTTTATTTATTGTACACTTACTAAATTTGCTTTTTTAGGACACTTACTAAATTTGAATAGTTTTTCGTCTGAAGCAAAAACTTTACTTTATTTGCTTTACTTTTGGTTATAGTATATCTATATAATGATACCTTGAAGCAAAAGGTATTTTATTCACTAATAATGTGTGGCTTCCAAGAATGTTCATGTTGAACGAATAATGCTTTCATAATCAACTTTTACAACTATCAGTGTGAACGGTTTAGTTGATATAGGGTTTCCTTGTTCTTTTTCGTTTGTCTGAATTTTGAAAAAAAAAAAAAAAATCCTTCCTTTCATTTATTGCGTTTTCAGAATTTCAATGGCATATTTTTATTTTTTATTAAGTTTTATAATACTTTATATATATATATATATATATATATATATATATATATATATATATATATATATTTATATATATAATATTTCTGTTTTGATCTTAATTAAATTTATCTACATTATTATACTATTATATAAAAGAGGATTTCTTTTTTCTTTCCATAGTTTTTTATTTTATTTTTCATATAATAATTTTTTAAATTAAATTCATTGTTTTACTGTTTTACCCTATATCTCACACTTTTTAAAATTTAACTTTTTTTATTATTTGACTCTTGTTTTTTAAATTTAATTATTATTTTAAAATTAAAATAACTCTTTATATACCATTATACAAAGAGATTTATTTATGGTGTTTAAAATTTATTTTCTATTTTATTTTTTATATAATGATTTTTAAATTAAATTAATTATTTTACAATTTTATCATTTTTTTAATTTAACTGTTTTTTATTTCATCGATTTTTACATTTAAAATAAAAATAAAAATTTTATTTATATTTATTTTTATAATTATAAAACTTAAATTTTATTATTTTTTATTATTATAAAAAATATGAATATGTGTATTTTCAACCATGTACATATAATAATAGTAGCGAGTGTAAAGCCTACTTATATTTTAGCCCCAATGTTTAAGGGCCGCCCCAAATCAGTTGGGTTTAGGGCTGGCCCAAAGGGAACCAAGGACCCTAAACTACCCTAGCCTCACTCATTCTTCTCATTTTCAGAAAATGGCCACCTTGTTCCTCTCTTCTCTCTCAAAATTGTGCTCTGCTAGGGTTTAGAGCTCACTCGTGCACAAGTTAGCTCAACCAGTTTCGACTCATGTAAGTTGGTTCTCAGCACATACTAGTTTCCCTCTAAGTCTTATCTTTTGTAGTTCCGGAAGGACCAACCTCTCACTTGGATGGATAAGTGTGAGGAAAGCTTTCAAGAGCTTAAGCGAAGGTTGATGAGTGCTCCTATATTGGTTATTCCGGATGTTGGTAAACCCTTTGAGGTCTACTGTGATGCCTCTCACTTAGGGCTTGGTTGTATGTTGATGCAAGAGAAGAAGGCAGTGACGTATGCGTCAAGGCAACTTAAGGTGCATGAGCGTAACTACCCCACTCATGATCTGGAGTTGTCAACTATAGTGTTTGCCTTGAAGATCTAGAGGCACTATCTCTATGGTGCCCAATTTCAGGTGTTCAGCGACCACAAGAGTCTCAAGTATCTGTTTGATCAGAAGGAGCTAAACATGAGACAAAGGAGGTGGATGAAATTCCTGAAGGACTACGATTTTGAACTATTATATCATCCGGGGAAGACAAACATGGTAGCAGATGCTTTGAGTAGGAAGACAGTGCATACTGCACACCTCATGATCAAGGAGGTGGAGTTACTAGAGAAATTCAGGGATATGAAGCTACAAGTGGAGTTGGGATTCGAGTTCATTAGATGTAGTACTCTGACTATATCTAGTCACTTCTTAAACTCAATTAGGGAAAGATAATTATTAGATGCCAGTTTGAATAGAGTGAGAGAACAACTTGGATCAAATGAAGCGAAGGATTTTGCTTTGGGAGATGATGACATACTGAGGTTTCAGGGTAGGGTGTGTATACTTGAGGATGTTGTGGTGAAAAGGTTAATCCTTGAGGAAGGGCACAAAAGTCGTCTTAGTTTGCATCTTGGCATGACTAAGATGTATCAAGATCTCAAGGAGACCTTCTGGTGGCAAGGTATGAAGAAGGATGTAGCTCAGTTTGTATCAGCTTGTTTGACATGTCAGAAGGTAAAGGTGGAGCATCAGAGACCCGGTGGAATTCTACAGCCTTCGAAAATACCAGTCTGGAAATGGGATAACATAGCTATGGACTTTGTGACCCATTTGCCACCAACCTTTAGAGGCCATGATGCGATTTGGGTCATAGTGGACCGATTGACCAAGAGTGCTCATTTCTTGGCGATGAACTTGAGGATATCTATGGCCAAGTTGGCCCAGTTGTACATTAAGGAAATTGTGAGGTTGCATGGGGTACCTTCGAGCATTGTTTCAAACAGAGATTTGTGTTTCACATCACGATTTTGGCAGACGCTCTAGTGTGCTTTGGGTAGCAAGTTGACTACGAGTTCAGCCTATCATCCCTAGACTGATGGTTAGTCTGAAAGGACGATTCAATCACTCGAGGATCTATTGAGAACATGCGTGCTGAATTATCTGGGTGTTTGGGATGAAGTCTTACCTTTGATAGAGTTCACCTACAATAATAGCTTTCATGCAAACATTGACATGGCGCTATATGTGGCTCTATATGGCAGGAAGTGTCAGACTCCTCTATGTTGGTATCAAGATGGGGAAGCAGTACTTGTTGAGCCAGAGTTATTGGTACAGACTACAGAAAAGGTGAGAATGGTGAGAGATAGGATGCAAGCCTCTCAGAGTTGGTAGAAGGCTTATGCAAATCGTAGGAGGAGACCTTCGAAATTTGTGGCCGGAGATCATGTATTCTTGAGGTAACCCAAACCACTAGTGTGGGAAGGGCTTTCCGCTCAAGGAAGCTTTCTTCTAAGTTCCTTGGCCCTTATCAGCTCTCGAGGAGGATTGGGCTTGTGGCTTATGAGATTGCTTTGCCTCTTCAGTTGGTAAATCTTCATCTTGTATTCCACATATCACAGTTGAGGAAGTATGTATTTTATCCATCTCATGTGTTGGAAGCCGAGGATGTACAGATAAGGAAAGATCTTACTATGGAAGTACCACCTATCACTTTAGAGGATAATAGAGTTGAGGAACGTCGGGGAAAACCAGTCAGTCTTGTCAAAGTCATCTGGGATCGGAGGACATGTGACTCTACTTGGGAGTTAGAGGAGGATATGGGAAAGTCACATCTGCATCTGTTTTCCTGGTAAGTCTTCATTTTTGAGGTCAAAAATTTTTGTTATTAGGGAGAATGTAAAAGCCCACTTATATTTTAGCCCCAATGTTTAAGGGCTACCCTAAATCAGTTGGGCCTAGGGTTGGCCCAAAAGGAACCAAAGACCCTAAACTGCCCTAACCCCACTCATTCTTCTCACTTTCAGAAAACAGCTGCCTTGTTCCTCTCTTCTCTCTCAAAACTGTGCTTTACTAGGGGTTAAAGCTCACTCGTGCTAAAGTTAGCTCAACCAGTTTCGACTCCATGTAAGTTGGTTCTCAACTTATACTAGTTTCCCTCTAAGTCTTATCTTTCGTACTTCCGCTAGAGGTTCACTATGATAACCTCGCTTTCTTTTTGTGCCGTTGTTCCAGTTCATAAATCTGTTCCTAGAGCTACTAGGTTCATTGGCTTAAGGGTCAAAGTTTGTTATTAGCCTCTTTCTATGTAAGGGAAGCTAGGGTTCACTTGTTCATTACGTTTTTTGCTTGCTTTGTTGTTATTTCATGATTGCATGGTTGTTATGTTGTAGTGAGCTTAGGAAATGCCTTATTGAGTCATTTGGGTTGTGTTTGTTGGACTGTTACACGAGAGAAGAGTGGTGAGCACTGGTTTTCTCGCCCAAGCGAGCACGTCTCGCCTAGGCGAGACTAACAGAGGCTCGCCCAGGTTTCCTGCTCGAGTTGTCACTTAAGCGACGAGTCTCCATTTTGAGCGAGGCACAGTCTCGCTCAGGCAAGAAGGGCTCACCTAAGCGAGAAATCGCAGGAAGCCATTGTTCCCCTTGTTGAGCTCCCGCCTAGGTGAAAGGAGCTCGCCTGAGTGAGAGAACCCTCTCGCTTGAGCGAGACCTTTCTGCCTAAGCGAGAAGCTAGGCGAGAATGTGTCTTACTCTATTATTTCCCTCTTGAATGACATATGCTTGGTTGGATTACTATATTAAGGCATGATTTGAGTGATGTTGCTTGTATGGAATGGTTCATTGACTGAATATGATGAGTTTAGTATGGTTCTGGTATGGAATATGAATGAAGGTTGGTTATAAATGTTGGCATGATATTTATATACTTGATTGATGGAACATGTTATTTGTATGGTTAAGACGTAATTCCACGATAGTTTCGTGGTGGTGCCTCATTGGTTAGGGCATAATTCCATGAATCTCTAGGTGAGATCTCGTGGTGGTGTCTCAGTTGGCCAGGATGTAATTCCATGACCCTTGTTAGTGGGAGTTCATGGTGGTGCCTCATTTATATAATTTAGTAAGGATTCAAGGTAAAAATTGCATCCTAACACTCTAAAAAGTCAGTTAGTCTCACGCAGGGCGTACTGACTCAAGTGGTGAGAGTAGCAGGAGGCCTGAAACACTTAAGGCTAACCTTGTGCGTGGGGGAATGAGACACATGTAACAATTAGCTCGGTAGAGCAGTAAAGGCCACCACAAGTGCAAGTATCCGTTTAATCCGACTAATTATATGTATCCGGATGAGTCGTGTCTCGAGTCTTAGTATTGTGTGCATGTCATGAAACATGATTGGTTGACATATGCATTTTGGATTATGAAAGTGTATCTAACTGTATGATAAACCATTTTCTACTCTCGCTTACTGATGAGTTCAAATTTTTGCCCTCATTTAATATTTAAATTTGGGGATTTAATTGAATTTTCTGTGCTTAAAGATTGATTTAATTAGGATTTGTGATTATTGGATTTATTGAGTAAGTTTGGT
>Ga0214544_1012615_pt1 | contig 10860 bp, 1 predicted proteins | sample CNSS3metaG_FD_160074 | JGI IMG/M metagenome (GOLD analysis project Ga0214544, IMG submission 160074) | Root nodule microbial communities from cowpea collected in UCLA plant growth center, Los Angeles, California, USA - CNSS3 | ecosystem: Host-associated > Plants > Roots > Nodule | place: USA...
AATAAATAAAATTTATATTCACAAATCACAATTATCACAATGCAAAACATAATAAAACTCATACTACTTTAATTAAATAAGCAATACTGTATAAATTCAAAACTTAAAAAAAAAATACCATAGGTAGCGAAAAACACAAAATCCCTAAATTTCATAATTAAGGATTATAATAATTTAGGAAAAATTATAATTAGGGTTCATACCAATTTCATAAAAGAATCCCTAAAATCATAATTAGGGGTTATATTAATTTAGGATAAACTTAATTTGGAAGAAACATCCTAAAAAGAATCATAAACTAACATACATAAATCATAATAAGATACTAACTTTGATTTGTGATAGATCATGCAAGAAATGTATACATGAATTTCTATATATGTGTTTCCAACCTCTATTTCCCAACCTTTGTATTTATCTTTCTTCACAGACTTTCATGATAATTTACATGATGGAAAGATCTTATAGTCAGAAAAAAATCCTAATCTCTTTTATAAATTAATGTCTCTATTAAAATTTTTAATTTTTAATTTTATTATAATTTTTCATAATATAATTTTAATATAAATAATATATAATATAATTTTAAAAAATATATAAATATATATAAAAAAAATTCAAAAAAAAAAAATGGGGGAGCCACGGCTCCCCCCTGTCACGTCCTAGGTCCGCCAGTGCGGGTAGGGTACGAGTAGTAGCTCCCCCGTACCCTACCCGCTAAATAAATATCAGCCCCGTATCAGTACCCATATCCGTCGGGTATCCGTTATGCGGGTATCCGCCTATTTTTTTCATATCCGCGGGTATCCACGGCTACTAGCGGGTATTTGCAAAATTATTTAAAAAATAAATATTTAATCATAAATTCAAACAAAATAAAATAAAATAAAATACATCACTGTCATAAATTTTAAATAAAGTTCAAATAAACTCAAGTTGATACAAGTCCAAATAATTGGTAAAAGTAAATATGAAATGACGTTCAACACAATGAAAATTATTTAATTAGTGCTTTGATCAACAAATCCACTTTCTCCGATTAATTCTAAAAAATAAACAAAATAAACAAATAATAAATCTCAATTGTCACGTGTTAAGTATTCTTATTTTGATTCCATCATTTGGCAACAAGCATACCATAAACGTCATTGTCTATACAAGGTTTGATGTATATTCCCAATTTCAAAGAAAGGGAAGAGAAGAATGTCAAGGGATGTAAGTTTAGCGGGTACGGGTATCCACGGGTACGGATACTATGATACTCGTACCCACCCCGTTAACATGCGGGTAGCGGGTATCCATTTTTAATATCCATTTTCTACCCGTTGCGGGTTTTATCCGCGGATACTCGCGGGTACGGATTTTTTTGACATCCCTACTCATGATCCAAGTCTGCATTAATGCATACAAATAACACACGCAAGTCAATACCTGCAGCACTATTGTCTGGCGCAACCTAAGCGCCACCAGACAAAATTAACGTGCAGACTGCCTGGCAGAATATCCACGTCACCAAGCGCCACGCTCCAGACAAACCCACTGTTTTGGGTCGATCTCCTAGTGGAGCAAACCTTGTCGTCAGGCGCCATCTGTTGCAGAACGCACCCTTGATAGCTTATCGCCTGGCGGCCACACCCGTGCCGCCAAGCGCTATATTAGTAGCGAAACCTACTGGTTTTTGGCACCCAAATTGGTTTGTTCTATAGTCCAGATTGCTCTAAGACCACGTTGCCCATTTGCTCATCAGAATCATACTTAGTTCAATTACCTACAACTCATATTTACCATTCACACCTTCAAGATATGTGATTTGTTAACCACGCTACCATTATGTCATGACTTAGTCAACTCATGGAATTGATACTCCATCCTTTGATTTCATCACCACTCACATAGTTCTGATACATTACAACAGTCATCATATAGTTCAATTGTCTACCATTCATAACTGTCAATCCCTTTATTCAAGACCTAAGATCCTCTGAGCTTCATAGGATTATTCACTGACTCAATCTATTTTAGGAAAATGCCACCCCTTGCAACATTGCAGAGTACACAACATGCCTAAATCACCTTGCAACAGTACCACATGTTCAACCCAATTAACTCTCGCTCCATGCTTCATAATCTAAGGTTTATACCTTAACTCACTATTGCATGACCATCACATGTACCAAATATGCCCACCTAATGAAACCTATCCTTTTAAGAACTTGAATTTTCAATTAGAATCAATCTTTTCCCTTCCTTTCCTTCCCATTCTTACAACCAAGCATTAACGTAAACATACCCACACACCCCTCAATAGCCTCATTCTTAGTTAATTCATATGTATTACTCCTTAATGTTTCCTCACCTATTGTCTATCATAATTCATTTCCACATGTCTCTTCCTCATTGCCAACCACTTAAATTCGCGAAAACCGTGCATGCACCTCGTCATCGCCTAGCGGCAAGCAGGGTGCCGCCAGGCGGCGTATCAGTGCCTGGCAGAACCTCCTATCTCTAAATCTACGAGTATCTAGGCCCATTTTCCAGAATGGTTTCCATTTCCAAATCGCACCAACTTGCATACGTTTTATTAAAATTCCCTCCTCCTACTTTAATTCTTCATAATCGTCTATACTTACTTCACTAGAATCGAATTCCACATCACTTATCCTAATTTCCTAACATGCGTTCATGCTTTACTACTCACGATTCTCCAAAGTGTCAACCCATGCAAAAATATCATTAATATCATGAAAGTAAATCATCCTATATGATTTATACAACAAATTCCCAGAAGTCACGAAGACTCCCGCATAGAACACAACAATACAAACCCAAAACAACATAATGTCGCCTGGCGGTAGTTTATCACTGCCAAGCGGTTCATAGAAGAACCCAGAACTGGGCAGGAAAGATGAGTCGCCTGCCGGCATACTCATGTCTGCCAGGCAGTTTCTAGGCGAAACCCAGAAACCTTACGAAAAGCAACGTAAACATATGGATTTTGATCATGCAGAGGCATGATATTCATACAGTATAACACGAAATAAATCACATATCATATATACATGCAAAAGAACTCCTCTAACCTGGAATATTTGCTCCAATTGGTCTTCCAAGCTTTTCTTTCAAGAGGTTCAAGAACCTTCCTTTCCTACTCCAAAATTCTAAGCTTCCACTCCTTCTAAAGCACTTTCTAATAGCTCTGGAATCCTCTACTTGTAGCATCATGAAAATGCAATCTCAATTTCAAATTTTCTCTCCAATTCAATGTCTCATAATTGTCCCTTAATGAGGGTTAATGGTCCAAAACGAAATTTTACATTAATCATGAGGTTAATGGCTATTTAAGGTCCATTATGGTTATTTCCTATCTCTCTTGGTTGCCACTTTTGCGGCTAGGGTTTTTCTACCCTTTCACCTTCATGCCAAAAGAAATTTTGACAAAAAGGAAAGAAGTTAATTTCGTTCTTAGCAAGGTTTGAACCTACAACCACTCAGTTATAAGGCAAGTGCACAACCAATTCAACCAATCATGTTTCATAATAATTCCTATAATTTTAGGATTATATTATCACTACTCACATTCAATCATATCATTAAAATAATACGCATATTAAAATAACATACAATTTGGCATACATAGGACTCAAACCCAAGTCCTCTCATACAATCAAGTACTCTCAACCATTTGAGCTAGTACTTTTTAACGTCACAACAATTTGCACTAAATGCCATAAAGGCTCCTACTACCCGTATTTATTAAATAATTATTTATTTAATTATTTAAATTCCTCGGGTCTTACAGGGCATACCCCTTGTTTAGATATCCAAAAATCCATTAGAGGATCTTAATCTCTCTCTAGACTCTCTATCTTCTCTTAAGATTTAGAGAAGACATGAAGAATGGACAACAACTCCTAGGATTGAATGCTAGTATCATCAGGAGTTTCTGAACTTCCATATGATAGTGTTAGATCTAACTCTTACAACTTATACCTGATACTATTTTATTGTTTTATTCAAGTGTTCTTTCATATGTTAATGATTTAATTCGCATTTCAGGTGTGATAAACTGATCAATCATCCATTGCATATATAACTTGAGTTAGGTTGAAGTTAATTCATATTATAGATCTAATTGAATCATCTAAGGTTGTTAGATGGAAGACATGTCCCTATATAATTTAACTGGTATAAATAGTCGTAATCATTAATGTGAAGAGTTCATTCATCAAGGGTAGAGAAATCACATTAAGTTTGAATGTCTTTAAGTCTTAGTGTTGTAGACATGGGCCTATGTTTACATTAGTGTACTTCTAGGAACAATGAATGAACCTTGTTAATCTAATTAAACTATAACTGTGCATAAGAAAAAATAGTGAAATCCAATCCCAACATGTTTTATGCCATTGAATTATTTAGTGTTAAGGAAGAGTTCTGGATCATTATCACTTTATAATCAAATGTTTAAAATCACAAATCCAAATAGTATCACAAGTTTTGATAAGATCATATCCATATGAATATGACACTTGGTACTACAATCGAACCCAGTGCACTTGTTGGTGGTGTGATTGATCCCAAACCGGGACGTCATCACCTACGGATAACTCACAAAATTTTTAGGTAAGACAGTTTTACCTACGGATAAAAATTTGTAAGTAAATTTATTGTAGCTAACTACCTACAAATTTATTCGTAGATAAGTATGTACATCTAAATTTGTAGGTAATTACCTACGAATTTATCCATATGTAATTATGTATAGATTATATTAATTACATTTATATATAGATTATATTAATTAATAACTTAAATGCTTTTTAAAAATTATCCAACCTCAAGTTTGGTGAAATAACATCGTTAGGAACAATCACCACGTATGAGGCATTGTTTACTCAAAGCTTTGTCGTGGTTTTGTCCTTATAAAGTACCTTAAAGCATACTAGAATAAGCCCCTAGTCGAGGTTTATGGGGAATGAGAGTTTGTGTTTGAGACTTCATTTTTGTTCTCACATGTAGTGCAAATATTCTGACCTCGACTTTGTTGAGATTATATCGTTAGGGTCAATCATCACATTTAAAACATTGTTCACTTTGAAGTCAAAATTTTGTCACATTTTTGTTCATAAAAGGTGTCTCAAAAAGTTAAGCAAGGAAGATATATTTAAATTCTCATTGACATCAATTTTAAGCGATGTGAAACTATTAAACATGTCAAAGCAAACCCCTGGTCAAGGTCCAAGAGAAATAAGGGTTTCAATTCCCATGGAGAATTAGAATTTATGTTTGGAACCTCATTTTTTTTCGACAAATAACATTGATGTTTTAATCTCAAACCCATTCAAATAACATCGATTGAGTTCATTACTATATCTAAGGAGTTTGAAGTTATGTCATAATTTTATCTATGTTTCACAAGGTTGAAAGAAGAATATGTGTTAAGTTAGCTTTTACCTAAACTCTTAAATGATTTAAGAAAAATATGTAAAATATGTATGAACTCCTAAATGATAGGAAAATATGTATTAAGTTACAATTTTTTTATTATAAGAAAATAATTACTAGTATTGTTAAATAAGAAGTATGAGTACTCTTCTTTCAATATGGTTTATAATTTTAAATTAGTTTCTGTCTCTTTTATTAAGATAAAATAATAAAGATTGCTATTAAAAATATATTAAAGTTGACATTATTTGACCTTTCTTATTATTATTATTTACTTTTAACAAAACTTTTACATAAAAAATTATAATGTTATAAAATTAAAATCTAAATGATAGATAAATAAAATTTTTTCCTTAAAATAAATATATTGATAAAAAATAACAAGTAATAAAAAAAAAATTATATACAGTGGAAGTAAAGTTGAAAACGATAGACTCACTTTACGGAAGTGAACACCCCAGGAAAGCATTATCCCTTCTCTACACAATTTGTAGAGAGAAAAATTTAAACATTGTGGAACTACTCTTTTCAAATCGATGTTATTTTGACCAATTTAGATATTAATTTATAAATTAAAAGTTATAGATAATTACAATAATTCTTAAATTGATCTCTAAATTTGGTCATTATAGTGAATTATTTTTTAAATTGGTCTTGGTCACTAATATTAGTTACCAAAAAAATTAGTCTCTAAATTTATTCCATTAATGACCAATTTAAATACAAATTTAGACATCATTTTTTTTTGTTAACTAAAATCATTGTAGCTAATTTAGAAACCAATTTAAATACAAATTTAGAGATTTTTTTTTTGTCACTAAAACCTTAGTAATTAATGTTATTAACCAATTTAATTTTTTTTTTACTATAGTGACCAATTTAAAAACTATTTTAGTTATTAATAACTTTTAGTTTATAAATTGATATTTAAATCGATTTCTACAGTAATGATTTTTTTTTTGTTATTAAAATTGGTCTCGATTTAGAGATTTTCTTGATAATTTAGGATTCTTACACATATACAACATATACAATAGTCAATATATTATTATTTTTTAAAATTTTATTAAAATAATTTAATTATTTTAATAAATGTATTTTTTTTAATGAGAGAGTAATCAACTTGAAGAAAAAATAATAGTATTTGGATGAAAGGTAGAAATATGAATTACTTTAGGTTTGTGATATGACTAAAGCTACAATAATTGAAGTTTAAATAATTTATGTGATAAAATTTTCATTGATTGTGTTCATATAATAATATTTGTAATAGTGTATTTAAGTTCTGAAATTTGAAAGGGTTATTGGCGCGTTGTGGCTTATGAGGAAAAAGAGGGAAACAAGAATTAAAATAAGTAACTTTTTGACATTTGACACAGTGAGAGGGAGCAGTGGGGAAACTTTCAAGACTTTACAACAAAAAGTGGCTTATTTTTCTACGCTCGATGGGTTCCTCGATTATCCAAATCAATGGTCCCATACTTTCTCGATTTTGAATTTCGATTCACTTTGCTCTCCTTTCACACTTATATACAACTCTTTCATTTTCAAATATATAATTGTTTCATCTTGTCCACAACAAAAAAATATATGAAATATGTTTGGTCTGAATTTGAATGTCAAATTTTAATATATTTTTATTTTTAAATCTTATAAATGGATAATATATTTTTTTTAATTTAATTGTCTTAATTTTTTTTACAAGTAAATAATGTTTTAAATTAATGTTTGAAATTAAACGTGTCAAACAGCTTAAATAATTTAAAATTTTCAAATATTTTTTAACATGGTAAGAAAAATTTAATATTATTAGATTAAGAAGACTATGTATTCAATTTTAAAGTGTCAAAATTTTTAGAATAAAGTAAAATATTTCAATTTTCAATTAAATTTTAGAAATTACAAAAATATTTAACCTTAATTATTTTTACTATTGATTAATTTTCCTCTTCTTTTATTGATTTAATAGTATTTTTTGCCAATATTTTCATTTAATTATTTTTTGGTTAATAAAATTTTTATACTTTTCTACAAAGAGTCAATTTAATCGATGAGGGCTCAAAAGTTCATTAGACATAAAGTAAAATTACAAAATGAGACTTTTCATTTAAATTTATTTTCAACTTCTTTTATGCAAAATTATTTATTAAATTGTCATAATTAATTTCATTTAATATATTTTTTTTCAATAGATAAGAAAGCTAATCCATTTAATTTTTTCTTAATACATTGTTGATCTTAAATAAGTTTTTATTATTTTTATATTTGAAAACCTCATTTTGCATGAAACAACTGATGTTGGAATTGTTAACATTATTCTATAAGCTATATATGCATTTGTACGATCTGGTGACTTTAATTTTTTAACACTAAATAAAGAAAAAACATAAATATCTTCATATGTTTTAAATTGTTCAAATCTACTTTCAAGTGTGGTAATTGTTTTATCTACAATATACAAAAGTTAATCAATTATAGATTATTATTGAAGAGAATTTACAATTTCACTCTCAATGTTTTCATCAAATTGATTCTTTCTGTGTCTAATACGTTTTTTTCACGAAACATGGATTTTTCTCAACTCGATAATAAGTTTTTTCCCCTAAACTTTAATTTTTTTTAACAGAAAATCCAACTTTGAATTATGCTCCAATTAATCTAATATCCACCAAAAGATTAACACTTAATCTAATTAATAGTTTTGTAAAATAATTCAAGTTTCTAGTCTCGAAACTCGTAAATCAATAAGTACTGAAAGATAAAACTGGGCAAAAGAAACACATTTCTAATTTTAGTACAAATGCAAAACAGAATAAAAAAACATCAACAAAAAAAGAAAAAAATATATTAACCAGAAATGAGGATGAAAAAATTGGTACACACGAACAACATGAAATGTAATATGTCAAAACCATACAAAAATGATTCTTAGAAGAAAAGAAAGTAAGAAGAGGCTAAGAGAAGTCCCCTAGAGATAAAAAAGATAAAAAAAGAAAATAAAATTCATATGATTATAAGAAATAAAGATAACTAATCATTTTTTATTTTGTAAATAAAATTATAATTTATTAAATGGAGGTTTTAACTCATTAATTATCATTTTCAATACTAATAAAAATTAACAGATAGTAATAATATTTTAATTAAATTTTATTCTCAAACGTAAACATATAATTAATTTAGTAAAACTATATTAATAATAAAATTCTTCTGAGACTTTTTCTTAAACATAAATTTATAATTAATTTAATAGAAATATATTAGTAAAAAAATTGAATTTTTTTAAACATAATCTTATAATTAATTTCATAGAAAAATATTAATAGTAAAAGAAATTCTTTATCTAGAGAGACCTAAAATAAGTATTTTACTTAATTTATCTTTAAACCGATACTATAATCTTGTAGATTATCTTTACATTCTATTAGACAATGATAAACTAAAATATATATTAATAAAATCATTACACTTTTTATCTGTTTAATGTCCAATTTCAGTGGTAAAAATGTGAGAAATGACATTAATGATGATATAATGGAAATAATTTTTTAAATGATACAGGAACCATGTTCGATCAAATAAATATAGAAAAAATATGGGATTATTATAAATATAAAAATAAAAAAAATGCTATTCAACATTGGATTTTTTTTTTTCAATTTATTGATCAACTTAATCTTAGAAAGACAATAACTAGTTAAAAAAGATTTGAGAGAAAAGAAACAAATTGATAAACACTAAATACATATAAAAATGAAGTCATCCGTTAATGACACAAATCATCAACTAAGTATATTTAGATGAAAATATAAAATATTTTCAACATTCAATAGAATATATATATATATATATATATATATATATATATATATATATATATATATATATATATATATATATATATATATATATATTTTTTAAATAAAAAACGAAAATACACAAATTCATAACGTATTTGAAACTTAATACTTAATAATGAAAAAAAAATAACAAAAGAATCATGATGATGACATTGATTTGAATTTAACAAAAGAAAAATTCTGATAAATTACGTTATTTTTATAAATATAATAATTTTGTGTCTCTAATGCTCAAGCTCGTATTTTGTAATTTAAAACTGCTTTTTGATAAATTTATCCAAATAAAAGCTGATTTTTTTATTATAATTTAATTGTCCTAAAAGACTGAATTTGGTGTTTGTGTAATGTAAAGCTTGGCTAATAGGAAGGCGAAGAAGCCAAAAACAAGTAGACAGTAATAGTAATAATAAGAATAATAATAATATATAGTAATTACGCGTTATTGACCTTTCGGCTCCTTTTTAGTTTTGGTATGAACACTGAGACATGTCACTGATTTAGGACTATGATTGCACAAGAAAAGAGTTGAAAAATTAATGAATGACTTTTGGGGTTGGAGGGAAAAGGAAAATCACAACACAACACAAAACTCAACTCAAAAACTGTGATCAAGTGAAGTATTCATTGCCACTCCCCTCCATCACATTCATCTTTTGACATTCTCTGAGGTATTTACAATTTTTCATATTTTTATTTCTTCATGAAAAAACAAACAAAAAATGGTAAATAGTGAAGCTTGTTCATTCATGGATTTCACATCAAAATGCAGTCACAAACATGTGCATTTGAGTTTTTCTTTTCAACTTCATTGTTTATTGGACTCTCGAGTTTTAGTTGGCACAAATGCTATATACCTGTTAGTTCCCAATTTTAGCTGTTAAAGATGTGATTTCTTTTTATTGCTGAAGCCTTCATTGTTGAGGCTTTGCTTATGCGAGGGATGAAGCTTGGAAGGTGGCTCACAAGTGTTTTGTTCCTCATTGTTGCCACAGTGAACAATGCAGTAGGTAAATCACAACTTCACCTTTTTCCATTTTATGGTTTGCTTGCTGATCTATTAAACCTTCTGATTTTGCACAAGAATTGATATTTCAAGAAATTTGACAAATTTGGTAAAAACTTCTAAAACCTTGATGTTGCTGCCAAAATCGAGTTTTTGGAATGTGTTTTTTAAAACCTACTTTACAGTTTGAAACCTTTACATGAATTTTGACATATGAATGGTTCTGTTTTCTGCATAATGTAGGTGCATTTGTGGGGGTAAACATTGGCACTGGTGTTACTGATCTTCCATCTGCTTCAAATCTGGTTGCTATTCTGACAGCACATCAAATTACACATGTGCGTCTGTATGATGCCAATGAGCACATGCTACAAGCACTTTCAAAAACTGGAATTGAAGTAATTGTTAGTGTCACAGATGAAGAGATACTAGGCATTGGAAAATCTGCATCAGTTGCTGCAGCATGGATTAGTAACAATGTGGCTGCATACATGCCATTTACTAATATCACAGCAATATCAGTAGGTAGTGAGGTTCTCACCTCAGTCCCAAAAG
>Ga0214544_1012618_pt1 | contig 10856 bp, 8 predicted proteins | sample CNSS3metaG_FD_160074 | JGI IMG/M metagenome (GOLD analysis project Ga0214544, IMG submission 160074) | Root nodule microbial communities from cowpea collected in UCLA plant growth center, Los Angeles, California, USA - CNSS3 | ecosystem: Host-associated > Plants > Roots > Nodule | place: USA...
TTTATATATATATATATATATATATATATATATATATATATATATATATCCGTGTCCGTGTCCTACATTTTTTCGATTTAGACGCTTCCCCGTGTCCGTGTCCGTGTCTGGGCTTTTGCAGAGTGCAGATACAACACCGTAACATTATTCTCACAACCAAGCTCATAACTTTACCACACTTTTTTGGGTCGCCTTGTAATCGAAATGGATAACGGATGTTGGTGATTTTTCCACAGGAAGAAGGGGGACAAAGGTGTTGTTCTTGGTAGTCCTTGGTAGCACAAATATGGTGGAGAAGAAGTAGCAGTATCAGGAACAATGCTCTCTCTCTCTCCACATCGTCACCAAACTGTTTCTCATTCAATTCAAGTGCAACCAAATCTAAGTTAGATATCGTTTTTCAAAACAACACAGACTCAACTATATCTATAACTATCAAGGACCACATTTTTCCTTTCACAAAACAGTTTAAGACTTAAGATACTTAAAACCTAGACTTTGACTGAAACAACTTTCCCATCTGGCCCTACAACTGATTTTAGTGAATACAAAATTTTAAATATGGAAGCAATTCCACACACGTAAACCAAATTCCACCGCACCGTTGAACCGGCGGGTTTAAAAAACTCAACTGAAAGTGAGTTTTACAAGAAATTGATGATTTTTTATTGGCGTAAAATGATCTCAATAAAAAAAATGGATTGTCAAATTAACTTTGTCTAATGTAAAAAAACATCTTGTTGTATGGTTTGATCTTGTGGACTTGGACCTTGATAATGTTAATGAAATTAACAATATTCATAATAGAATTATACATTTGAGTTATACAGATGAACTATAAGATTGTCACGGCTAATTATTAATTAAAAAACAGAAAGATCATTAAGCATTTTTCTTATAGAAAAGTTGGCACGAAATTTCTAACACATGTTTCAAACTCAAAAATATAGTTTATGTAGACAACAAACTCTCTATTATGAAAAAAATTGATTCACCTCGTGTCGTTATTGAATTCATGTTATACTCAAACTGCTAACATATTCATTAATTAATTTATTAACTATCCACAGTGACTAACTCGTTAACTACTGTAGTAAAAATAGGATTAGAAAATAAATATGTAAATTCCTTAGGCGTGTTGGAAACACTGTCCTTAAGGATTTATCTACAGTATATGCGCAAACCCCCCAGGGTACAAAAGGAACATCTCAGATATATCCCGAGGATGACAGAAACTAGCAAGATGAATTCTTTACAGAGTAAGTAACCCAGGATATAAGAGAAGAGAGAAAAGAAGGAAAATAAGAAAAGAAGAGATGAGAAAATTTATTTCTCGGAAGAGGATTTAAGGCCCTATTTATAGGTGATGAATGGATTTAAAAAAAATCCATCCTCTGTCACTAAAGCCTAGTGTGGAAAATAATATTCCATAAAAAGTAGATGTGGGATCAACATGTGGAGGAGATCTCGCTGCAACAACATGCACCATCCTAAAAGGAGGGAGGCTTGCTCACGTTGCAACAACTGCAACGCTATTATTTTTGCAATATTATTATAAATATATAACAATCCCCCATATATTGCAAAAAATAAGAGATATAAAGAAAGAAAGAAAATCCTAGGTCTTATATTAGATGTAATGCATCAGAGTTGGTATAGCAAGCTATATGAACCAGTCCTAGATCGAGAAACTTAACACACAGTGTAGTTGGTATAGCAAGCTATATGAACCAAAGACACTTGTTGTGTGTTAGTGGTTTATCAATCACAATCCACCCCCACAATTCTTGTTGTTATCGTTGTTTTGCGCTACTAGGCCATGCGTGTGCCCGATATTCATGAGTGCTCTAGAAATCATGCCAAGATCTCATACAAGCGGTCCCACTCGACACTCATATAGGTGATTTCATCAAGTGTATGCTGCAAATCATACACCACCTATAAGGGATATGAAAATCATTAAAACTTTGTTTACAATTCTTACACCTCAAAGAATTTTAATTACAAAGTTTATCCTCTCAATAATGCAGTCTCTAGCACTTTCACACACACCATCGGAATGAACATAATTGATTTAAAATCAATCAATTAATTTAGTGTTATCAGAACTAACAAGTGACTTGTTCTTACCCATATGAACCTTATTCATGGGATCTCCAATCACAAAGGTTGGGTTACCATCACTTGTTTGTTTCAAGTGGCTCAAGTCTCATTCCCCTCGATGTTTCTATAATCATATTTCATCCTATGATTTTGTCAGAGAATCTGCTAGATTTCATTCTGACTTCACATACTCAAAGGAAATTGTTACACTCTTCAGTAGCTACTGTCGATTAGCAATCACAATGTATTTTCATTCCTAGTGGAATGTTAGCTAAGAAGTTCGTCAACTACTTAGCTTCACCATCAGCCCTTCTCAAGAACAACATACTCATATTTCTTGTTGATCTAGCAATATCATTTGCCTGGCTGATCTCCAAGGAATCACACTACCCCCTAAGTGTGAATTTATTACCACTAATGGATTTTGTCTCATCTGAATCAGAGATTCAGTTAGCATTATTGTACCTTTCTAGTACAATGGGAAAATCTACTAAATTCAATGACGTATTCCATTGAATCTCATAAGCATCTCATAAGTCTCAATATTCCTAATTAGAATATTAAGTGTATCTTTTCAGTCTATTTACTGCATAAACAACACCTGGTCTAGAAAAGACCATCACAGGTAGTAAGCTCCCAATTATCTAGGCATCCTGAGGTTGAAAAAATAATTCTCCTCTATTTTATTTAATTAGTATCATAAGGGATATTCACTCATTTATAATTTCTAAACTTCCTAAGAAGTTTCTAAAGAACACTTTTGGGATATTAATATTATCACCCTTCCTTATGATTCTACCTTTTAAATTCACATTGGCTCCACATATATGATGACATATTTTCTATTTCTAGATTTAAAATACCATCAATATCATTATGTGAAAAGCCATCACAAATAATTATTTCATTTTCCTTTGAAAAAAATTTTCCTCGAGAGATTGAATAATATTACCTATACCCCCACAGTCTTAAATATTTAAGATTGTAAAATGAATAAATACCTGGTTGAACTTCTCTCATTTGTATAATTTCATCCTTGAAGATGAGCTCTCACGAAAGTCCATCCCAAAAGCCCACTTTGATCTCCAAACATTGTGGACCAACCTTGCACCTTAATATTATAAGCTTTCAATTTTAAAATATATGCCACTTCCTTAGAATGCACACCCATGGCCCACCACCATTTCTTCAAACAATTAAATTTAGGAAAATGATAAACTGACTCCATATTCTGACCCCTTATTTGACTTCATAAGGTGGCATGCACATGTGGATTTTATTTTTTAAATTAAAATTAATTTTATAAAACCATTTTACATTCAGACGTGGCTTTTATATTTTTTATTAAAACTTCTTTTGTAGAAAGACGTTTTGGAGAGTGAGTGTGGGCGTGAAAATTGAAAGGGTGAGAAAGTAGGTTTTCTTTGCGCAGAGCGAAGCAAAAACGAAGAAAGGGAAAAGAAAGAAAGAAAGGGAAAAGGGAAAAGGAAGAAAGGAGAAAGGAAGAAAGGAGAAAAAGGGAGAAAACGTGTGTTGTAGTGAAATCGAAGAAGAAGAAGAAGAAGAAGGGAGAAGACGAACCTCACAAAGTTAGGGTTTCTGTTGCTTTCCATTGTTCGATTCAGCATCGTGGTTCGTAGGTCGGTTTTTTTTTTTTTTTTGCGTTTCTCTAATACGCCAACAGTTTTGTGGTTTTTTTTTCGAAATCGTCGTTGTGGGTTTTCTGGTTAAGGAACTGAGATTTTTGTTTTGTTTTTGGTGGCATAGTTGACTGAGTCATTCTTTAAAGGCAAATTTAACATTTATCTTGTACAGGTGAATGACCACAACATTGTAATCGAAAAAGAAAAAGGGAAAAGACAAACCTTGCGAAGTTAGGGTTTATGGTGTTTTCTGTTGTTCGATTCAGGCGATGGTTGGTAAGTTGGGGTTATTTTTTCATTTCTGTGATTTTGGTGCTTTGATAGGTGCATGAATACTAGTTTTCTGACTAGGTTGATCAAAACTGTCTTATTTTTTTGTGATGACCTGTTTGCTCACAAGTGATGACTTGTGCTGCATTTTTTGCAATAATGTGGTTTGACTCAATTTTTTGAACTCATACTATAACAGTCAATACGTGTTTTTGGGGTGATTCACTTTGGGTAATATGTGTTGATTTGTAATAATTTCTTTCATGTGGTTTCATACCCAAGTGGGTTAAACATGTTTGATTTGTTGGTGATGACTTATGTGCACCCAAGTGATGACCTGTGCTGCATTTTTTGCAATCATGTGGTATCACTCAATTTTTTGAACTTCCATATTATATTAGTCAATATTTGATTATTGGGTGATTCACTTTGGATAATCTGAGTTCATTTGTAATTATCTCTTTGATGTGGTTTCATAGCCAAGTTGATTACACTTGTATGATGTATGGGTGATGACCTGTTTGCTCACAAGTGATGATCTGTGTTGAATTTTTTGGAAGCATGTGGTATGACTCAATTTTTTGATCTTTCATGTCATACCAGTCAATAGTTGATTATGGGGTGATTAAGTATAGGTAATATGTGTTGATTTGTAATTATTTCTTTCATGTGGTTTCATACCCAAGTGGGTTAAACATGTCTGATTTGTTGGTGATGACTTGTGTGCACCCAAGTGATGACCTCTGCTGCATTTTTTGCAATCATTTGGTATCACTCAATTTTTTTATCTTTCATGTCATACCAATCAATAGTTGATTATGGGGTGATTAAGTATGGGTAATATGTGTTGCTTTGTAATTATTTCTTTTATGTGGTTTCATACCCAAGTGGATTAAACATGTACGATTTGTTGGTGATGACTTGTGTGCACTCAAGTGCTGACCTGTGCTGCATTTTTTGCATATTCAAGGAACACCATTTGGATGGATGGTTGAGTTGAAAGATTCTGTGAAAATATCTAAGACTCTTTTGAGTCTGTTAATTAGTAGGTGGGTGGAAAGATTGGGGGTTTCACATGAGTACAGAAGTTGTTGGATTTACCTATTTAGATGTATGTCTTGGTCTAGGTTAGAGGGTGGTTGGTGAGAACATTGATTTAAACCAGGAAGGGTTAAATAGTGATTCAAAGAATTTATTTGGAGTTGCCAAACTTGTTCATATCGAAATGGTATATGATTACATTTTAAAACATATTAAAGTGCTTTGTTTAGAGGATTTTGGTAAGCTTTACGTTTTGTTAGCAATTTCTGAGTTTTTGTTGCCTAATCGTAGTGGAACAGTTTTTTCTATTTTGTTCAACATTGTTGATGACCTTGGTGGTATTGGGAAATTTAATTGGGGTCGAGTGGTGTATGAGTATTTGATTGGTAGTATTTGTGAAGCTAAATTGTTCTTGAAGGAGAAACAAAGTACCAAACACTTCCATGTATCTAGATGTGTTTATTTGTTACAGGTAGTGTATGTTAAATTAATTTCAAACTCGTTTGATCACTTTAAAATATTTGGTTTTGAGTTTTGACTGATTTTGATTACAATTGTGGTAGTTATGGTCTTTTGACCATTTTTTGATTCCGAATTTAAGGGATTGTCAGCCCACGACCAAGTTTCCCAGAATCTTGCATTGGATGGAAATGAAAGCAGGGGACAATGTAATTAAAAGGAGTTTGACAAATAACACTGTAAGTTGGGTATTTTGTTGTACGATTTTTTTTTAAATGTGTCATCTATACTTATTGAAGGTTGTTGTGAATTGTTTCAGGTTGTTGCAGATGTTGCTGCCTCTGCAGAAGAGCTGACCAATTCCTTTGTTAAAGAAGGTTTTGAGGTATATGGACGTCGAAATAAGGGTACTAAAATAGTTGACTTAATTAAAGCTGTTGAACATCAAGAAAGTGTGCTAGGGGAATTGCAAAAAGAACTTGTTGACTTGAATGCAATGATGATTAAGAGGAAGAACCAACGCCAGCATCACGAGGGCAAACTGAAGTTTTCTGAGTTGGGTGAACCAAGTGTTGGTGATTCGCAAACACCTAATTTCAACCACCTCAAGGGCTTTATTGAATTTGGCGATTCTGGTGAGAGGGGTCATGTGGAAGAAGTTCATTTTCCAAATCAGGAAGCACAAGAATCCGAATAGAGCAACATGTATGTGCGACGAAGGGATGGTCCTTGGATGCGTGTCAAGAGTATGACAATATGAATTCCTTTTGCAACATTTAGTGGGAGGAAACGCCATAAGTAGTTGATTTAGAAATTTTATGGTTGTTGTAGTTAGGATTTATATTGCTAACTTTGGTATTTTTTATGTTTAGACTTTGTGGAAGTGATTTATGACAATTTTTTTGTTTGGCTTAGTGATTGATTTATGAAATTCTGAGTGGTTTATGTGAAGTTATAGCTGAATGTTGTTCATCCTAATTTTCTTTGAGTGCAAATAAAGTTTATAGCAGGTGAACAATGAATATGTATGTGGTCAAATATTTAGTAATATTGGTTACCACACAGATCACAAATAAGTAATTATGTGCAAGATGTTGTTCATAGGTCAACACTTAATATATGATTGATCTACATTTAAAAATCTAAGAGTTATCATGTCTTCAATGTTTTACCAATTATAACACACCTGATTAATATATAATATGTGATGTACAACTTGCGAACTAAATAGCTCATACCAAAATTGATGTTCTTCAAAAAAGTTTACTCTAATTTCATACCAGCTTTTTTGTACATGTGCAAATTTTTTGGACCAGGTCACTACTTAATAGTTCTTGAGTTATCATAAAATTTGAATACAGATAAGAAGAATATCATGTTGGAGTTGTGGATGAATTATCCCACACGTAGTTTGTTGTTTTTCAATATGTTTCATATACGCAATTAAGGTGTTATATTTCATTAAGAATGGACTACTTATTGACACCCTTACCCAAATACCTTAGATTATGTGTGTGTACAAAATGTGAAGCGTAGATAAACACTTAATAGTGAAATGGTCACTATTTAAAATTATCATAGTTATGATGTTTTTTCTCTTTTATCAATTATGACACACCTACTTTGGTAAGGTTTTTATTCGTTGAATATATGTTAGCAAAGACCACGAATTTGGAAGGTGTGCAAAATGTTTATTGCAGGTCAACACTTAATACTTGATTGATAACCATTTATTATTGTGAGTGTTGGCATGCATGTTATGTTCCACTTGTACCACAATTTTCCCACAGCTTCATCATGGACAGTATCCTACATTATATTTTACTCTATTTATGTGATTGACTCTGCCCAATTATAGTCGCTTAAGTTGTCAAGGTTGTCTAAGACTTTGAAAGGCATATTGCTCACTATCCTAGAGGTCCTAGGAAAATAAAAGACAGTAAAACAAAGTAACAAGTACAACCTACAAGCATTGTCTACATCATCATCACTAACCACTAAGTTCTTAATCTTGTTAATTATGTCTCGCAAGGTGATTGGTTTCTTCTCAAACAGTGAACCTACTATCCCACTTACATCAACATCAAATTCAACACATTTACCAACCATACTAAGACCTACGCATATACAAACAACATAAATCGATAACCCCACCAAATGCTGACCTACACGAATGTATTCCCCTTGTGGAACCCATCTATGCAAAACTTCCCTCAACAAAGGACAATTTATTTCCAATGCGTTGTCCACCTCCAAACACCATCTAAATGGTGTTGCCTGAATCCGCTTACGGTGGGTGTCTTTTAGTACATTGTTTACTTCAACAATGTACTTGCTTTCGCACCTGTGCACAATTCGCACCTATAGCACCATGAAAAAAATATTATTTATTATAAATAATAAAAAAAATTAAATCAATTAATGATTCCAAATATACCTGATCAGCATTTTTCACCACCTTTGTCTTCTTCCCTTTATTGCCTGCTTCTGGACTACATTTGCGTTGACGTTTACTAGACATCTTACTTGAAATTCCTAAATAACATACCAAGTTCATTGAAATTCATCAAACACATATCTACAAAGGAGCACATATAACTGAAACTTGATCAGATGCACCAAAGTAAATCACCTCATAAACAAGTATTGACTGGTATAACAAGAAAGATAAAAAAAATTGATTGATAACATGCTTGCAAAAATGCAACAGAGGTCATCACTTGTGTGGACACAAGTCTTCACCAAAAAATCAGACAAGTTTAATCAACCTGAGTATGAAACCACATGATAGACATTATTACAAATCAACACAGTTTACCCAAAGCTAATCATCCCATAAACAAGTATTGAGTCATACCACATGCTTCCAAAAAATTCAACACAGATCATCACTTGTGAGCAAACAGGTCATCACCTATACATCATACAAGTGTAATCAACTTGGCTATGAAACCACATCAAAGAGATAATTACAAATGAACTCAAATTATCCAAAGTGAATCACCCTATAATCAATTATTGACTAGTATAATATGGAAGTTCAAAAAATTGAGTGATACCACATGATTGGAAAAAATGCAGCACAAGTCATCACTTGGGTGCACAAAAGTCATCACCAACAAATCAGACATGTTTAACTCACTTGGGTATGAAACCACATGAAATAAATTATTACAAATCAACACATATTAACCAAAGTGAATCACCCCAAAAACACGTATTGACTGCTATAGTATGAGTTCAAAAAATTGAGTCAAAACCACATTGTTGCAAAAAATGCTGCACAAGTCATCACTTATTTGCACACAGATCATCACACAAAAAATAAGACAGATTTAATCAACCTATTCAGAAAACTAGTACTTGGTTGATTAGAAAGCTACTTCTACTTCAACTTCGACTAATTTCACATCCAAAGTAAACCCAACAATGAACAATCATCTACTTCAAATGCAAAAAATCAAAACTTTGGGTCTGTTAAACACTAAAACAAACCCTAAGACAACAAATAGAAAAAAAAATCGTCATACCTACAATCTCCTACAAACCCCGTCCTTCGTAGAATTGCGACCTTTGAAAATAATGGTTGAACAATGGAGGACAGGCTTTGTCACAACTCCCTTTCACAGCAAACACCCTCCCTTTCACAGCAAACGCCCGTCGTCAATAAAATCCCGTCGTCAACAAACCCTGTCGTCCGCAAACCCTAAGCCTTTTAAGGTTTAAGCGCCACAGAGATTCCGCCACATTGTGCTATCTTCTGCGCTCAACGTCTTCTGCTATCTTCCTTCGCCAGATGAACCACTCCAAAAACCGTTGTCGATGCGGGTGACAAGAGAAACTACGACTACGACGATAGAAGGGGGTGAGAAGAGAAACTACCAATGAGTGCGGGGGAGAAAGGAAAAAATGTTCAGATTTTCGACTAAAAAACCCTTCGCCATCTAGAACCACTCCTTCCCGGTGAGAAGACAAACGACGACTGTGCAGAGAGAATGGGGTGAGAAGTTTCTCTTCAAGTGAGTGCGCGGGAGAATGAGAAAAGAGAAATTGTTCAACTCCTCCATTAAAAGCCACGTCTGAATGTCAAATGGTTTTATAAAATTAATTTTAATTTAAACAATAAAATCCACTTGTGCATGCCACCTCATGGAGTCAAATAAGGGGTCAGAATATGGAGTCAGGGTATCATTTTCCTTAATTTTATTTAACAAAGGGACCACCAACACCCACCAGCATATGCCTATCTTCATGCATTAAAATCTTTTTTTTTCTCGTAACTTCTCCTATTTCTTAGGCACGTGAGGGACAGTTTATTCTTCATCTGACGAACTCCAAGCAGTAACTGTTCATCATGTTGCCATGAACCATCTCGGGCAAGTCTCCATGATGTTGCCTCGCATTCCGCAGTCACCGGTGACGTCGCCTCAACCAATCGTAGACAGTGGGAGTGTTGGAAAGAGGTTTGTCAAACATCTGAGCACTGATGGTCTTGGTGGCAAAGTTGCTCCCAGGATGGAACACGCTCCTCCAAATGTTGTCAGATTTCCGACCCGATCCCAGTGTCGTAGGTGTGGACGGAGTCAAAGGGGTTGTTGGTGATGTCGGCATGGACAAGCTCTTCTGCAACTTGCTACTTTCTCCTTCATCAGTTTTGAGGGTGGTGAGTTTTCTGAGCTTGCCAAGGCCACGCTCGGGTTGAGGGCCAGCGACAACATCATCCCAGAGCTTCTCTAGCAAAACCATGTTGGAAGGGTTGAATGGAGTTGATGGAGGAAAAGTGAGTAATGGGGGAGGTTGAAGACGTTTGGGGAGGTGGTGTAGAAGAGGTTACGGTGGACTGCTAAACAGGTGATGTGGGGTGTTAGAGTTTTGATGGAAGCTGATAGTATTTCAAGGTTGTGAAAGGGATAGTTGAAGGGATAGAGAAAATTTGTAGATAGTAGAGTGTGAAAGTAGTAGATGGAGAAGTGTATTTGTAGTTGAGAGTAGTTGTATTGGATGTTGTGTTAGTTGTTCTTGATTGTTACAAAATGGTAGGATACATGGGTATTTATAGACCCATAGATTATTCTAGAAACTCCTAGCTAGAACTAATGCAAATACTTCTAGATTTTTCTACATAGTTGAATGTTCTTGATTTTTCTTTCTATCCTAGGCTTTTCTCCAATACTCTAGAAGTTTCTTTACATTTCAATAACTCTATCTTATATTTTTTTTAGATTCTTCTAGAATTTGCATTATACTTTAATACTCCTCCTTGATGCAAATTCGGTAACTCCAAGCATAGCGCGTAGTAGTTCAAATCTTGGTCTTGGTAAGGCCTTTGTGAAGATATCT
>Ga0214544_1012619_pt1 | contig 10851 bp, 3 predicted proteins | sample CNSS3metaG_FD_160074 | JGI IMG/M metagenome (GOLD analysis project Ga0214544, IMG submission 160074) | Root nodule microbial communities from cowpea collected in UCLA plant growth center, Los Angeles, California, USA - CNSS3 | ecosystem: Host-associated > Plants > Roots > Nodule | place: USA...
CTTCACATCTGTGAAATCCTGAGTTTCTCATAAACTCATTAAACTTCTTATACCATTGTCGCGGTGCTTGTTTCAACCCATACAAACTTTTATAAAGCTTGCATACAAGATTCTCTTTGCCTTGTACTTCAAAACCTTTTGGTTGTGCCATAAAGATTTCTTCCTCAAGATCTCCATGTAGGAATGCAGTTTTCACATCTAACTGCTCCAGATGAAGATTTTTTGCAACTACTATACTCAAGATAACTCTGATGGTAGTCATCTTGACAACAGGAGAGAAAATTTCTGTGAAGTCAATTCCTTGTCTCTGTTGGAACCCTTTCACTACGAGTCTGGCCTTATATCGTTTGCTGCCATCTGGTTCTTCTTTTAACTGATAGACCCACCTGTTTTGCAAAACCTTCTTTCCTTCTGGAAGCTTGGTTAAAGACCATGTCTTATTCTTCTGAAGAGACTTTATCTCATCTTCCATTGCTAGCTCCTACTTAAGGTTTTGGGTTGAGAGTGGTGTCAGTGTCTTATGTGGTTAAGCTCAGATCTCATTGGTGTTGTTCTCCCGAGTGAAACCCCCTCTGTAAAACCTGACAAGTGGTATCAGAGTTGATGCTTAATACCGGCTCAGACGAGTGCAGTACCAGTATGGTCCTAGTATCGAAAGTCTTCCTGACAGTGTGGGTCAGGTAAGCGTGTCCCGTTAAGAAAAGAACGTCAGTACAGAAAAGGGCAGAAAAGGAGTACTCGTGGTTGGGTAGCTTCCGCTGGAGGGGGAGTGTACCAATGTGGTTGAAGGGACTCACCCTTGAGGGGGAGATTGTTAGGAATCCAAGTGTGAGTCTAAGTCCCACATTGACCAAAAATGAGAAAGTATAACACTATATAAGAATCAAGACCCATAAACCCATTGCCTTAAGGTTTTGGGTTGAGAGTGGTGTCAGTGTCTTATGTGGTTAGGCTCAGATCTCATTGGTGTTGTTCTCCCCAGTGAAACCGCCTCTGTAAAAGCTGACAATATTCATCTCCTTAGGTATCTAAAACACTGAAAGTGTCCGAGAAGTTTCCTTGTTGGAATGCGTCACCGAGAGAGACTCATGATTTCAATGAGAGTGTTTCACGTCTATTCTGCTGCGAGATTTTCAATCTCCATCGAAGGATCGATGATTGAAGACTTGACTGGGGATTTCTACCGTTCAAATCACGATTCAAACGATTCTCCATGAAGTGCCACTCATTAACATGTCATGGAATGAGCATCATGCTTTCTATAGTGAAAGGTTTCAAGACCTTGATGATCATATCCAAAATGTCACTGACCTTCTATCTATTGCCTATAATAGAGATAATCCAAGAAATGATTAAGTGAGGTGGCTCTTAGGTCATGCATTGCATTTGGTGTGTTGCATTCATACTTTTCCTACTTGTTGTCAGTTTTATTATAAGTTGCTTTTAGGTTTTAATCAATTGATTATATCGGTCTTTATCAGCTTCAGGTAATTTTTTTCTTTGCTTTTGTTGGTTGTATGTTATTCGTTGTCCCTGATAGTTTATCTATGTTGGTATAATGAATGGAAATTTTAGTATTTCCCTAAATACCTAATTAATTACCTTTATTTGATGGATCAAAAATGGGAGAAAAATTAAGCTACATATCATGAATTGATTAAGATAACTGGACCTGAATGGTTGGCACTGCTAAATGAATGAAACTGCATAAGTTGTAATGAAAGTTGGATCTAAAATTTGAAAGAAAACCACAATAGTGATACGATGAGCATGTGTGCATGTATACTTTTGCTTGTGTGTGCAATGTATATGTATTTTTATGGACAAAAGTTATTTCAGGTTTTCACAAGGGATCTTACTTCATCAGTTCAATTTGAAGTACAGTGAATTTTGGCTTCAACAAATCAGGGGAAGAATATTAACACAAGTGACATTGGTGCATGAATTTGATGAAACAAGTGCATGGGATCATGTGTGTTTGATGAGGATATGATAAGAACTTGTTGATGATCAAGTTTGTGGCCTGTTGTATCTGGATTTATCATGAAGATCTCGAAGCTTGAAGTTTGAATTGTATTTGTAGACTATATAACATAGTGTAGATGTCGTTTTGTCTTGTGTATGCCCTTCTCAATCTGTTAAAAAGGATTTTAACAGGTGAAAAGACTTGTTGAATATAGTTTTGGTATAAATGTATTCAATCAATTGAATTGTTATTCAATCGATTGATTTCACTTAAGTCAAGTGAAATCAACAGATTGTATAGACAAATAAACCTGTTGAATTCACTTATGACCAAGTTCTATAAGGTCTTTTTTCAAAGAGCGGAGAAACACTTGAGATTTTTTAGCGCAAAAAATAGTGGAACGAATTTGGAAAACTCTTTCTCTCTCTTACTACACAATGTGCAACTCATGATTGAAGATCTTTTGATCTTGGAGCAAAGTTTTGCTTGTTTGAAGCATTGAAGGATGTGTTTTGGTTGGCTAGGGAGAGTCTCCAACCAGGTTTGGATGTTCTTGTGCTTCTGTGTGTTTCCTGGTATGATTCCAAATTTGCAAGTGGGATCTTGCAATGTAGAGGTTAAGGTGCTTGTAGGATTCAAGGATCTTGGTGTTTTGCTTTATTCAAAAGTGTAATCTTTGAGGCATTTTGTAATTCTTTTGATATATTGCATGATCAGACTCAAGTTGTCTTGATAAACTAGATGTAGCTCAGTTTTGAGTGGACCTGTATAAAAATCTCAAGTGAAATCAAAAAATTATACGAACAAATCAACCTATTGAATTCACTTAACACCAAGCTTATAAGTTGTTTTTTCATAGAGTGCATAAACACTTGAGATTTTTGAGAGCAAAAAATAGTGGAACGAATTTGAAAACTCTCTCTCTCTCTATCTGATTATACAGTATGCAACTCATGATTGAAGATCTTTGGATCTTAGAGCAAAGTGTTGCTTGTTTGAAGCATTGAAGAACGTTTTTTGGTTAGCTAGAGAGAGCTTCCACCCACATTTGGATGTTCTTGTGCTTCTATGTGTTTCTTGGTGTGATTCTAGGTCTAGAAGTTGGATCTTGTAATGTAAGGGATAAGGTTCTTGTGAGATTCAAAGATCTTGGTGTTTTGCTTTATTCAAAAGTGTGGTCTTTGGGGGATTTTGTAATTCTTTTGATATAGTGCATAATCAGGCTCAGGTTATCCTGATAAACTACATGTAGCTTGATTTTGAGTGAACCAGTATAAAAATCTATGTGTTTATGTTTTTATCTTTCTTTCTCTCCTTTTTTTTTTAATATAAAGTTTAAAGAAATTTGTGTTTAATAGTCTTTTAATGGTTATTGTATGATTTGACATTATCTGAGACTATATCTCTATTTTGTTGATTGAAATTAATCTTGATAAGTTTTAAACATTGTTTCTGAGTTTATCTTTAAATTCATAAGTTTGCATAATTCTCAGTTTTCAATTGATTGTTTTTATATTTTGATCTGTTGAAATATAATGTTGTGTTATCTGTTTAATGAAATCAATTTGTTATCCCTATTTTTAATCGATTGGAAGTGTACATATCAGTAATAATTGCATTCTTTTTTCATGGTTGGTCTGATTCAATCAAAAAGGAGATTTAAGAAATTAAAAGTAATCAAAGTTTTCAAAAAGTCAATTCAACCCCCCTTCTTGGCTAATTACCCATTTCACTATTTACACAATTCACATTGTTGAACACTATATCACTTAGCACAAAGGCAAGATTTTTCAGTTAGTTAAAGTGTTGGGGACGGTAAGTTGGACAAGTCTAGGTCGTTGATATAAGAGAAAATGAGTAGAGCATAGCTTTCTTTTTCCTTGATGAGTGAATTTTTTAGGACCAAAATTTGTCTTGTTAGGGAGAATTTAAAAACCTAGAAAATGACATTTTAGAAGCGATAATGGTCTAAAAATAGTACCCACTTTCTTTTAGATGTGTTAGTTTGGTACCCGCTTTTAGAAATGTGCCAATCAAGTCCCAACGTTTTTAAACGTGTCTCAATTAGGTCCCTTTCAGACAAAAAATATTAGCGCCGATAACTTTATTCATGACTTTTACCACTAAATTTTAATATAAATATCAATACTTAATTTTATAAGTCATTTTAAATATCAATACCATTTATGGCGTTAATAATTTTTTTCTAAAAGGGACCTAATTGAGGCATATTTTCAAAAGTTGGGACTCAATTGACACATTTTTAAAAGCATGTACCAAACTAACAAATCCGAACGAAACTGGGTACCATCCGACTAATTAAAGCTTACTTTTAATATTAAAAGATTTTACTATAAATAGTTTTGTTATAAACGAATTTCATTATTTTAAAATACAAAATCTCTCTAAAAACCATTTTTCTAGAATTCTCTAATTTATCTCTAGGATTTTTCACCATTCGTTTGTTTGATTGAAGATATGAGAACATTAGAGTGGTTCTCGCGGTGAGCTCTTTAATTTAGATCAATTAGATTCATTTGGGTAAGTTAGTTTTTAACCCTTTTTCTCGTCTTTTTCATTTAATATTGGTTGCATGTGAGGTTTTTTCCTATTGGCATGTGCCTTTGTGATATTTCTTTTGAACCTTTGTTGACCAATGTCTTTATTGGCATGGTTGGATCGTCTTGATGTTGTCTTTAGGCTTAGAAAGGGGTACCCTGCGAGTTAAGAGGAGTTTTCGTTGTTTTGGGTCTTATGAGTTGCTTGGTCAAGTAAGAGAAACTAGTATATATTTCTTTTAAAAGATTATTTATTTATTTATTTATTCAGTAATTAAAGTTAATGGTAATATCTTGATAAAATTTTTGAAGTTATCTACCCACGTTTAAAATGTGAGGTTCCTATTATCATTTCTCTAGTTTAACTCACTCAGTATAATTCATCATTTCTCATCACAAAGAAATATATACTCATAAATAACTTATAAGAGTGGACTTGATTTCTTGAAACTATGCATTTTTTCTTAAAGAATTTAAATAATTAAAATGAGGTTGTTGTTATCTCCAATTTAAGGATCTAGAAAAAGAGGTAAAGAGCAGTAGATATAATTTTTAAAAGATGATACTCGATTATTTATTATTAAAAAGTTGAATTGTAAATAGTTTTCTAATAATTGAGATTCATTTTATAAAGCACTCTATCTTTATAAAACTTCCTTTAGAACATCCTCTAACTTTTCTCTAGATTTCTAAATTAACTGTTCATTTGATGGACAATCAAGAACCACTAGTGGAGTCATTATAGAGAAAAAAAATGAATTTTATTTATTCATAAGTTAAATGTGTAAAAAGTATTCCTATAACTTACTGTATTTTTTATATTTTAATTTTACATAAAAAATTATTTTATTTTATAAGATTATTTATTTATGTATTCAATAAGTTAAACTAATGGTAATACCTTGTAAACACTATGAAGTTATTTACTCAGATTTAAAATGTGAGATTTGTATTATCATTTCTCTTTTTGAACTCACTCATTATATTCTATCATTTCTCATTAGAAAGAAATAGATACACACAAACAACTTATAAGAGTGGACTTGATTTCTTAAAACTACACATTTTTTAAAAAAAATTTAAACAATTAAAACGAGGTTGCTACTATCTCCAATTTAAGGATCTAGAAAAACGGGTAAAGATCAGTATATATATTTTTTTTAAAGATGATGCTCAATTATTTTATTATTAGAAAGTTGAACTATAAATAGTTTTTTAATAACTAAGTCTCATTTTATAAAAACACTCTATCTTTCTAAAACTTCCTTTAGAACCTCCTCTAACTTCTCTCAAGTTTTTGACTCAACCGTTCATTTGATGAACAATTAAGAACCACCAATGGAGCCACCTCAGAAAAATTTTCATATATTCTCAATCAGAAAAAAAAAACAGGCTAAATTCACTTTTGCCATATTTTTTTGATACATTTTAACGTTTAGAGGTGAAGTTGGTTGTGATGACCATGTATGTGCCTCAAATTAGCTCAAAGTGAATCTATGTTGAATTATGTTCTTAGTGATATGCTTTGTTCTTTGATATGATGTTTGTAGGTAGTTGTAGTATCTTGTCTGATATAGAGCTCTAGCAGCATTCCATAAAGAAGAGTATGTTCTACAACAGGTAAATGAAACTAGCTTTAAATTTAATAATATTGATGATTGATGAAATTGAATTTTATGGTGATGATTTGTGATGAATTGGTTGTGTGAAATCTATTTTAAAATGTTGATTTTATATGTATGAAGTGAATGATTGAATTTATGCTTGAAATGTTATTAAATTATTGACATTAATGGCATCTATGAATTGGATGTGTGACCAGATTGGACTTGTCTGAGGTTGTAGTATGAGTAAAACTTTATCTGTTTTCAACTAAAAATGAGTGAAAATCCTTGTCGAGTTAGTTAGAAGACAATCATATCAGAATTGACCTACAAAGTTATAAAGACTCATTGGGCGAGCATACGACTCGCTAAGGAAGAATCCAAAATTTGCAAGTCAAAAAGCTCCAACACTTTGACTCGATAGGCAATTTAATCCTCGCTAGGTGAGCTTACTTAATGCGGTGACAGGGGGTATATTCACTAGCCAAAGCCTGGCTATGCAAGTATGAAAATGCTGAAAACCTAAAAGCAAGGTGTGTGCTCACATAGAGAAAGATACCTAGTTGTGAGAGTCAAAGATTTTTTTTATTTGTACAATTGATAAGAGATATAATGTACTATATAAGAATTTACCTTGTTATGCACGTAGGAGGGGTGTTGCTTAACCATTATAGTTATAGCCCCTAAGAGGTAGGGATGAGTTATGAAAAATGTATGGCCTTAAAATCTACTTAGTACACTAGTCCTCCGAAGGTTGTGTCAGATATTTATCTGTTTGTGAATTGACTTGAATGTGATGTGTGATTTGTAGTATGATGTAAATTTATTCTAGCTTATTATGTGTCATTTGTAGTGGTGTTGGTATCCACATGTTATGACTATGTAATTCATGATAGTAGATGATAATGCAAGGTCTAGAAAGAGTAGCTTTAATGCTTTCATGGAAGGAAAATTGATAGTATAGATGTAGAGAGCAATGTGATGTACTAGTTTACTCCTTGTAATCTTTTGAAATATTGTTGAATATGTTTTTCATATGGAGGATTGTACATTATCTTATAGACTTTGTAAACTATATATGTGCATTTGATATAATAATGTAATAGCCTTTTGACAATGTTTGGATGCTATAATTTCCTCGTTACCTAAAATTATGCACCATAAAAATAATGCCTCCAAATATTCAAGGAAAACATCACTGCTATTAACTCCAAGTCATGAGTAAGGTAATTCTTCTCATGAATCTTTAGTTGCCTTGAAGCATAGGCCACAATTTTCTTCTCTTGCATAAGAACACAACCTAGTCATGATATGATCTTCAGGGGTCTTCTGATTTAATTAAATATAGGAAATAATGATTTATATAATAATATTTAAATGTAATATTAATGGGTATTAAAGAGCACTTGTTGATAATTAATGTGGAATTTAGAGGGTCTTGCGTAATTCATTCTATAATAAGATCCAATTTGTAATATAATGAGATACATATGAATTTGATAGCAAATTAAAATTTCTCTTTGAGAACTTTTTGGAGTTCTGCGTTATAATAACCCAATTTTGGCCTTATTAGGGTAACTTGTAATGATCAACCTCATGACTTATCACTCACCTTCTCATGTTTCTTGAGTGGGGCGTCAATAGGGTTGGCTCACCACAAGTTGGGTTAAAAATTAGTCAACTCAACCCGGCTCGACCCACCACGCGTTGGTGGGTTAGTGGGTTAGCTCACTTACAAATTTTTTTATTATTTATTTTATATATATATTTCATTATAATGAAAATGAATTGACTCTATTTATTTTTAATAATAGTGGAATCAAAGTGTTCACCTAATTTTTGAAATATTATTATAAATATAGTAGTTAAAGATTAAAGAATCAACATATATAACTTGGCAAACAAATAAATTAAACATTCAAACTATTAAAATATTATTGAGCAACATTCTAACATTTGAAAATATGAAATTGTGAACCTATATAATTAGAAATAATAAATAATTATAATAAAAACGAGATCTTCTATTGTATGTAGAGTCAGGTTAAAGACTTAATCCACCTTCAACCCGGCTAGAACTCGTTTAAACTGTGGGTTAAAGTGAGTCGGGTTTTGTTCAAACCACTATAGAAAAAAATGACTAATATTGGGGCACTGGTCAACCTCATATTGAGTTCTAGAAAACTTTGTTCACATTTATCCATTCACACAAATGATTGGTCTTTACAAGTTAATTGCGTCAAAGAGGCCACAATCTTTGAAAATCCTTTTATAAACCTCCTATAATATCTTGGTAGTCTAACAAAGTTTCTGATCTATGTCACCGTATTAGGACGTTCTCATTTTAGTCATGCCCCTACCTTTGCAAGATCTACTAATATACCTTGAGTTGAGATGACATACCCTAGAAACTGCACTTTTTCATCAAAACTTACATTTTGACAGTTTAGCATATAAATACCTCTCTTTAAAGTGCCAACATTGTCCTCAAATGTTCTTCATGTTCTTTAGAGGTTTTGGAGTATATAAGAATGTCATCTATGAAGATGACAAACTTATCTAAGAAAGGCCTAAAGATTCTATTGATATTGTCCATGAGTAGCGTAGGAGCATTGGTCAGTCCAAACGGTATCACCACATATTCATAGTGCTCGAATTTGGACCGAAAGGTCATTTTCTGCACCTCTTCAGCCTTTACCAAGATTTAACGGTATCCAAATCTCATATCAATCTTTGAAAACATTGCACCTAACAATTGGTCTATTAAATCATCTATCCTTGGCAAAGGATAATTGCTTTTTTATGATAAGCTTGTTGAGCTGGTTTTAGTCGACATACAACTTTGAGCTTCAATCCTTCTCCATTACTATTAGAATCAATGCTCCCCAAGGCGACACACTTGGTTAGATAATTTTTTTTTCGTGTAACTCCTATATCTACTTCTTCAGCTCAACCAACTTTACTAGAGTCATTTTATATGGAGAGCTATTGATACTAGTGCAGCTTCAGGCACTATATTTGATATAAACTTTTTATGGTCTTCATCCTTTTCCTCCATACACGTGAGTATAACAAAACATTGAGTTCCTCCCTTTAACTCACTAGAAACTTGTTGAGTTGACAACAAAGACAACTTTGGCTCCTCAGGAAACACCACCTTCTTTTGGTTGCAATCAATAAGAATGTGATTGATAGACAATAAATCCATTCTTAGGATTATAGCAAACTCTTGCGGAGGTAGTCATATCAAGTTGACTTTGAATATATGTCCCTCTACCATAACATGAAACTCATAGCGAACCTTTGAGGTAGACACTTAACTAGAGGCTAGAGTTGTCACTACAACATCAAATTGTAACTCTTTCATTGTCATTCCAACTCTTCAACACAACTGCTTAACACAAAAGAGTGTGTTGCTTCATAATCAAACAACACTCTTAAACTCTTATCATCTATGGAACAAACACCAAGAATTAAATTACTTGATCTTACAACTTCCACTCCAGACAAAGCATGAATTATTCTAGTTGCCTAAGGGTGATTGCCTCCTTTGATTCCTTATTGTTGTTGTTGTGGTGGTTTGACAACCATTGTAGCCCCTTGTTGTTGAAGCAATCTTTAGAAATATGTCATTTTCTTCTGCAGACATAACACATCAAAGTACTCAAGAACTATGGACAATCTCTCCTCAAATGAGGTCCATCACATTGATAACATTGCACTCCTTTTGTTTTTGAGGTCCATTGGGGCTTCTTCTTTTCTCTTTCTCTCTCTCTCTCTCTCTCTCTCTCTCTCTCTCTCTCTCTCTCTTTCTCTCTCTCTCTTTTTTGGCTTACTCACATAAGGACCTCTCACTTGTAGCCTTAGCATCCGACTCTCCTCCTTTAGCTTCTCTATCTTAGCCTTTTGCACTAAAGTTGAAAACTCTCTAATTGTCTTACGCAAGCGTAAAGTAAAGTAAAAATGCAATGGATTGGTTTAGACATCAAGCAAGTAGGGAGATCATTTACTTGATCTCCTACTTGAGACCATTATTAAACTTCCTACATCTTCATACCTCATGGGAGGATAGTTGATAGTATAAATGTAGAGAGTAGTGAGATGTACCAGTTTACTCCTTGTTAACATGTTGTTTACATGAAGGACTGTATATTATAGTATAGACTTTATAACTATATCTGTGCATTTGATATAATAATGTAATAGCCACTAGTACAGTAAGGGCTTTTGCCCCGGTTATTTTCCACATTTTGCCTCGGGTCTGGAACCGAGGCATATTGGGGCAAGGCCAAGGCCTCGGTTATCACCCGAAGCCATAGACCCAGTTTTATGCCTCGGTTGTTTTGAAACCGGTGCCATAGACCCAGCTTTCTGCCTCGGGTCAGTTAGAACAGAGGCCATAGGTGATAAATATTTTTTTTAATTCAAATTTTTGCAGGCTTTTTGGCCTCGGTTATGGTTAGAACCGAGGCCCTATGTGAGTTTTTTGCCTCGATCTTGGTAAGAACCGAGGCATATTCCCCTACTTTTTTTTAAAATAAATTTCCTATTTTATATATATTCCCACATTCATATAATTTTCAGACCTGCATATAGTTTTCAGACAGCAACACAACCATAACAGAATATTTTCTCAAACATCCATAATCCAAAAACATTTAAAAGATAATTGAAATGTACACAATCGAAATACATATATCCTAATCAATACTATTGTACATTT
>Ga0214544_1012620_pt1 | contig 10850 bp, 4 predicted proteins | sample CNSS3metaG_FD_160074 | JGI IMG/M metagenome (GOLD analysis project Ga0214544, IMG submission 160074) | Root nodule microbial communities from cowpea collected in UCLA plant growth center, Los Angeles, California, USA - CNSS3 | ecosystem: Host-associated > Plants > Roots > Nodule | place: USA...
CATATATGAATATGAAGTTATGTTATTATTAAGGTTCTCTCAAGGATAATCTTATGAAAAAAAAAAATTAATTCCATATCTTTTTATCAAATAATAATTATTTAGTATAATAGTCGGGGTGTCACATGGATGACCTCGGAATTATGTTTTCAAGCACTTAGGAAACAACATCTCAAGCCACAACAACTCACGTATGATCATGAATCCACAACAAGTAAAACATAGAAACGCCAACAGAAACAACATCATGTTCCTTCAAGTACCAACCAATTTCATGTTCATCCAATCCTTCAAGTATCTATGCTACTTACCTCTTTTAGCTTCCTTGTGCTGTTGAATTATTGGTTCCCTCCTTCGCCTCTTTGATGGGTTCTCCTTCTCCCTCCGATTTTTGTTGCCTCTGTTCCTCTCCTTCTACTAGATGTATATTTGGAATCTCCAATTTTTATGAGTCTGGTGAATGATGTGCCGATTGTTTTTTTGGTGCAGGTCCAAGAAAGTTGTGTCCTTTTCCTTTTGTGATCGTTAGTGTGTTATAAAACCCCATTTTCTTCTCTGATTTTGGCTTTATTTTTCTACGCCCAAAAACAGACTCTGCTGGAATTGTGTGAGGGCTCTTACTGCTAGTACCATGTCATCTTTCCCATTTAATGCATATCCTATTTAAACTTTTGCCAATGATCAAAAGCATGAGGCAGAAAGTTACCTTCCAACCACTCCACCATAGTTGCGTTGCAATGACTGCCATAAGTGCAACAATGATTCAGATACCCAAACATTTCCTTTCCCATGCCACGACCAAAAGAGGGTAAAACATGAAGATTTTACCATTTTTCCTTGCACGAAGGAGGAAGAGATAGCAAGAGCACCTACTGTAGATTCGTTGACATGTCAATATTCTATGGTTCCTTCCAGATAAGGATTGGGAGAATGCCTTCAAGTAATCAAATGTATGCATTCTTTTTATTGGAATCACTCAATAGTATATAGCTTTTAATAGAAGCATACTTATAAATAAGAGCACAAGTTTAAAAAAAATATATATATATAAATAAAAAAAAAATTTATATATATATATATATATATATATATATATATATATATATATATATATATATATATATATATATATATATTAAAAAGGATAAAAAAAATAAAAGAAAATAAGATTAAAATTACAATTACAATTAAAAAAAATTTAAGTTAAAATAAGATAGAAATACATATTCATACTCAATGTTCACTCTCTTTTTTTTTTTTGTATTTTTTCCTTTTCTTCTCAATTATTTCTAAGTCAATTTTTCTTGTTATCCGGACAAAATTGAGTGTTGACACCTAGTTCGAACCATCTCGACCTTTAGCCATGCATCAACTTTAGGGCTCAGCTTGACCTATCCTAACCATTGGGTCTGAGTAGGGTGTTGTGTCCTTTGGCCTGGTCCATCCCATCTCAACATTAGGCCTGGGTTGACCCATCTCGACCTTTGACACAAGCTTGCTCATCTCTATCTTCGGACCTGAGTTGGGCCTGGCTCTACCTTCTGATTGGGTCGGCTCGTCTTAACCTTTGGTCCCAACTCGACTTGTCTCGACCTTCGGGCCCCACTTAACCTTTCTCGACCCTCGACCTAGGCCAGTCTTTCTTGATCTTTAACGGGTTGATCGGTTTATACCTTTGTGCAGATCAACCCATCTCGATCTTCATTCTTTGATAGACCATCTCAAGCTTTTACTTGAGTTATCTCATATTGAACTTCGTCCTGACCAACTTGACTTGATCTTCACCGCGGTTGGCTCAACAATAACTTTTGCTCTGGTTGACTCAATTCAATCTTCGATTTAGCTGACTCAACTCAAACTTCAGCCTAGGTGGACTTAGGTTGACCTTCAAACTGAGATGATTCAGCTTGATCTTTGATCTATATTAAAGGTGTTGTTTTAAGGGTTAATTAAAGTCTTATAGTGAGATCAAATTTATTTTGGCCTTGACCCAACTCACTTTGAAAAGATACTTTGGGACTGAGACTTTTTTGACCCCTCAATTGGTAGACTTTTAAAATGGAGATTATCCATGGGTCATGGATGAAATTGACGGTTCTAATTAGCAGTCACGTTCCTACTTAAAGAAAAACATGCATATATATATATATATATATATATATATATATATATATATATATATATTAATTAATTAATTTGGATGACACAAATCTGGGGTACCATAATCCTTTCCTAGCATAATGGGCAGTATATAATTAGCAGCTTGAAAGTTGCATAATAATTGTTTGAAACATTAGATTGATGAAATACTGGGATTATATGTTCTCAAGCTAATTGATATCGGTTTTGTAAATTATTTTGTCCATTAAATATGATTCAATTATATTTATAAGATCGTGCAGAAGTGCCTTGACCGGCTTTAGCTGGGACAAGTGAATAATTGGCTGAAATTCTAAGTTTGCAATATGATTGGACATTAAGTAACTTGGCTTACCTTCTGGTTTGCTTGCAACTTGTCATGATCCTGGGCCTTGAAGTGCAACAAGGAAGGATATATATTTTGAACATCTACTCTGCAATGCTAAGTGAGACTATGACTGGAAGCTTTTGTAAGTGGATGTTTGATTTGCCAACTGATAGACTTCCTGTTTTTAAGCACACAGCTAAGTAGTCGCCTTATTGTGATTGGTTGAATGTAAGGTACAACATTGGGTTAATAATCCTTTTGGTATGTTTTTTAACTCATTAAATAGAAAAATTGGGAGAGTGTTGGTGCTATACAATAGAAACTTATAAATTACTTCTATCTTAGTCTTCTAATGTTATTTAGTCCTTTTTTTTTTCATTTTTATTCTTTTATCTCCTTTTATAGCTTCAAGTCACTCTTTTTATCCATTCCACTCCTCAGTCATCTTATAGAATTTTATGAAAAGTGTAAAGTAACGGTGTTCGATTTGCTAGTCAGAAACGATTACTTTTTCCAAAACTAGTTTAATATAATAAAAGCATATACAACTTTCACGTAATTGAATTTTGTACTAAAACTTATCAAACCAATTTTGGAGATGAAAGGCCTCCAAACATAAATATTTTCACTTCAAACTAAACTTTAATCAAAATTAATTTTTAAAACATTAATTCATTTTATCAAATCATCCGCCATTAACAAATGCAACAATACATTAGCGGCATGCGAGCAATTTATTATGGTCGTCACTGGTGTGATTGCTTGCAAAGGCAATAGGCTGGAGAAAGGAGTGTTCATAAAAATGACAACTGAAGCCAATACTAACGCTTTTACCAAAAGGTGTAAAACTTATATGTAAAAAGTATTAGTAATACCGTCTAATAAAAATCTGCAAAATAAATCATCAATTGCTACCAATGTTAATTAGCAAGACAACTAGCAACTGCTGCCAAGATGAAATGCCAACTTAGATTAAAAAGTAACACTAATAGTTCCTTTAATAATACATATAATTTAGTCCACTAAGAGAGCAAGAGAAGATCATAATTCAATTCTTAAATAGCAGTGTCGAGGTAATGCACACGACGTGCACTTAGTATATATAACAGCATTAAAAGAAATCTTGCACACAAGAATGCAATGTGTGACATCCTACGGCTATGGATAAAGTAGAAGAGTCCATCTGCAAAATTACCTATACAACAACTAAAGTCTAAACTACTCAACCAAGGACTGTATTTGAAATGCTCTAAAGTGAGCGCTATAAAAGACAATGGACTGAGGCAAAACACAAAGAAATCCCCAATAGCCAGAAATAAAGGGAAAAAAAGACAGAGTGATAGACAGAAATATTCAAGAGAGAACGGTTAAATTTCATGATAGTAAGGCTGGATCAAGAAATGGAAGTTCACACCTACATTTTGAAAGAACCACAGCTTCTCGTAAATGAGACTTGACTTGAATCGTGGCAACAGCTTAATTAAGTTTTCTGGTTCAATTGCCACTGCTATTAAGCTTTGTAACAACCAAAGTCATCTGAGTATGACCACTGATCAGAAGGACAGTCTTCTGTACATGTTAATGTCATTGAGCTTCTCAAAAACTCATCAACTTTAAGAACACCAGATCTGGAGTGCTTGCTGCATGAAGACGGCTATGATGCTGCCCATTAATATGTTGATGACATTGACTGCGTCATTGTTGAGCTGAAAAAATTGAAAAGTAATCATAAATAACTAGTGAAAAAGTACATCTGCATACTGCTACCACATATACAAGTTAAGCTGGTGAATGTAAAAAATGAAATCCAGCTTTGGGCATGCAGCTGTATCATGTATGTGTATACAAACTAACCAAGCTCAAGCATTCTGTTTGAGTTTGGACCAACATTTAATCTTATTAGCAAATTGGTATTCAAGAATTCCATATCTCAGAATAAACTAGAACACATGTACGCAAATTTAATGGGCAAGATCTAACAGACTTTTGTCATAGATCTGAAAATAAAATATTAGTGTTTCTGTGAACCCACCCATTTAAATCCTTCCTTCTCTTGAAGTGCAGCACCAATTACACTCTCGCCAAGATTAGCAATCTGAGCAGCAAGGACACATATAATTGCTTCATGTGAACCAACCTGTTTAACAATAAAAATACAGACGCAAGTCAGAAACATAATTTAAATTCATAAAGTCATCAGCTACTGCCCATAAAATAATAACTTCATATGTAAAGATTCTTCTATACTTACTTGCAGTAGAGATGATTTAAATGCGAGTCAAGCTGTGTTCCCTGAACTTGTAGGGCCAATGATGTTTAGTCCATAATTTGAACGAAATTTCACATTTTAATCCAATGAAAAAGTTCTAATTAAAAAACATAAGAAGGCGTCCACATAGTTCTGCTCCAATAATTTATATTCTATCCCTCGCAACAACCCCAACAGCGAATTGTAAGATTATTGAAGTAGTTTATTTTCTTTTCCATTCCCTTTCTCAATACCAAATTGCTTTCTCTATTAAACCAAACCTAGGCGCATAGGACCACTTTCCCAATTTCATACGCATGTCTACAACAATAAAGTGTTGTTGAGGTCCCTGCTTCAGATCTAAAAATAAAACTATGTTTTATGATATATGTCAAATGAATCCCATTTATCGAGTTCAAAGTTATGAAACAACAAATGAGAAAAATTACCCATTAGAAGGATGCATCATGCATGGATAAATTTCAGGAAAAGTACCTGAACTCTTTGCTGATATGTTGCATTTCATACTATATTAGGTGTCATTTTAGTTAGGAAGGATAGCATTAATTCATGCTTAGGACTTAGTTTTGTAAATTAGGTGGGTCCCATCTTTCATTTCTGAGTATTAACATGTGCAGTATATCCTATTTAGTTTGTATTATAACAAATAAAACAGCAGTCGTCCCTTTTCCTGCTATAGAAATTTCAGAATTTGACGGGATATGCTAAGCTCAAATAAGCTAATGTTAGGCAATGGCATCACTATGAACTTTGACATCTCAATTTAGTTATGCTGACACCTCAAAGTCTATCTATCATTTGCTATCACTGGACCTGCTAAGAACCACTATCTATGATTTATAACTATGGTTGTACATATTTTGGTGTTCAATGATCAGAAAGCTGATCTGTTCATACTAAACCTACCTCTAAGGTGTTCTTTCAACAAATGGGTGCAACACCAACATCTTACAAACACAAATCAATTGGCATAGAAATGCACTCCCACCTTAAAAAGCCCTAATGCAACCATTATTAGCCTTGCAAAAGTTAGAACTTTAACTCACACAAAACCCTAACACCACCACAACAGATCCTAAAAAGGTTGCCCTTAATTCAACCTAACCCATTTCCACAAGTATGTATATTTAACCTTATAGTGACATGGTATTTACTATTTCAAAATCAATTTATCAGACCCTAAACACAGCTTCCTGAATCCTAAAAACAGTAATATTGTAGGTTTGACAAGCCATCGAGGGGAGGACATGAGAAGCCTACTGGCTATCATGAAGTAAATTATAAGAGCGCAATTCAAAATTAATGTAACAGAAGCTCTAAAAAATTATAAATTACTCTTCATATATATACTAAGAAAACACTACATTGCTCAAATAATCAAAATTGAAGTAATTAATAGTAGAGTTTGTGATCTACAGATAAGTGGTTGTTTATTTTTTTGGCTAAAAGATGGAAATGAATTGTTTCAATCCCAAAATGATAGTGGTTGCTTGGTTTTGGGAAGTCTATTCTCTATTTAGTTTTTCTGTTTAAGAATTTGTGATTAGGATAGATGTTAAGAGACAGGAATTACTGAAGTACCTCACCCACGAGAAAACTGATAAAAGCAAGAACTACGGAAGCTACAATTCCAGCCAAGGTTCCTTCAACACTAACAGCCCCTTCTGTGCCTCTTGGAACTACCTTAAATGTCGTAACTAGGTACCTGGATATTGTGCCAGAAAATGTTCAGAATTGATAATCATAATTCACATTTCACAATTAATGAGAAACTACGGTAATAAATTCAAAAAATACTAGTAGTGGCAATAAAGAAAAATGTACAAAAAATATATTACATCTGGTTATGTTATAGATTGAATTCCAATGAAATAGATATTGCCAGCATAATCCATGCACCACAACATGAGTTGCACCAGGGTAGCTTCCAGTTGGAAAATGTATCAAAAGAAATTACAGAATAGTTTAGAAGATCTCTGCATCAATAGGGAATCATGATTCTTTGAGGGATTTCCTCAGTTCATGGAACAAAACTAATATTAGGGGAAGGGGCAAGGTTCCAAGGTTTTAAAAAACAGTTTGCAATTGCAGCTGTAAGTTAACTGCAAGGTTATGTTTTTTGGGGTCTCTTGTGATCACATTGCATCCACAATCGTGGCCACCAACTGCACTCATCCACAATTTTCCACAATATCAAGATAGCAGCAAAACAGTATTTGCAATTTCAAACATTGGGGTTCTATAAAAGCTAAAATATAAAAATGCATGACAATTCTTCATAAGTAGAGATTGATAATAAAATAACACAAACAACATACACAGAGTTCACTACTCACGTTGTTTTTCCATATGCCTTCCCAATCTCACTTGAGACAGTGTCACTCAACTTGGTACAGAAACTGGCAACAAACCCGAGCCTCCAAAGCCGAGAAAATGTCTCTCCCCCAACACCAAAAATAGTAAGGAAAGCGCAAATGCAACCAGCAGCACTAGATCCAATAACACTACCGGGACCCCTTCTTCCTCTTCTTTTCTCAGCAACACCCTGAGCCACTTTCTGCGCCATTTTGACCTTTGTTGCAGCTGTACCCTAACAAACCCAAACATATCAAATCCAAAGAACACATCCTCAAACCCAGCAGCAAAAGAAAGGAAAATTCTCAGGCCCATTCTCGAAATTGCACAGAACTCCATGAATAAGCAATCCCTCTTCTCTAAAAAAAGTTCATCATTTTCGCCATACACTAAATCTAGAAAAACCTCCCCACCCACCTTCAGAATTGCATATAATTCCAAGCAAAACCATTTTTTTCCTTCAAAACTAATCTCTTTCAAATAAAGTAGAGGAACAACTTGATCTCCCACACTATTTGATCTCTTTAGTTGTCATTCTCAAAATAAGGAAAAACCACCACCCAATTTCACATCACAGTTCAACTAATACCAAAATTTGATCTCAACATTCATCACTCTCAAAGACCCCACATTCCCCAGTTCCCAAACCCCAACTTTAAACTGAGAAAAGCACCACTTTGAAAACAAGCTTAGCAAGTGAGAAAATTGAACTCACAATAACAAAGTAGACAGCAACAAGGAAGAACCCAGAAGGCCCAAAAGCGCGCCAAGTAAGCGTTCCGAGCAGAAAAGCAGCAACGATGCCGGAGAGAGACAGCCCAGTGACCAAAATCGGAGAACCCAAAAGAAATATCATGGCATTGCTGAAAAGGGCAGAGTGCCATGTGGCGGGAGACGATTGGACGAGGGAAATTGCCCCTCCAATGGCATCTTGGATGAACGAGGCGTGCATGGCGCGAGGGAAAGAGCGAAGAGGACGAGGGTTGAGGAGTAGAGTGGTGGGTTTTGGAAAGGAAGAAGAGGGTTTGAGGTGGGAAGAAGAAGAAGAAGAAAAAGAAGAAGAAAAAGTAAACGAAAAGGAAGATACTGGGAAGGTTTGGAGAGTTGAAAAGGCCATAAATTTGTATTGGGAGGGATGGCGTGAATGGGAATTGAAAAATGAAAATGAGAGAGGGTTACTCCATGTCGATGATTCCATGGGGTGGTTGTGTTGGGAAGTCTCTTCAGTACACACCACCAAAAATCACGGTGGCAAATGCCATTGAATACATATCATGGTAATTTTACTCATATCAATATCTAAACCCTGAATTTTTAATTAACAATACTTTTGGGAAAAAATAATTTGATATAATAATAATAATATATAACTAGCGTACGCACAGGCGATGTCGCGTTTGTGTATACGTATTTTGTAAATATGAATAATAATATTTTAGTAGGTGATAATAATGTAATGTTATTAAGTTAAAAATAAAGTAAAATGTTAAAAATAAAATGAAATGAATAGAAAAATTAATTGTTGATGAATAAAAAAAAGAAAAAAAGAAAAACAGTTTTATAGAAAATAGGTAAAAATAACCATCAATTTTAAAAAATTTAATAAATAATTATATTATAAAAGATATAATTGGTATTATAAAGGCTTAAATATCTTTTTGGTCCTCATTTTCGTAGTGTTTGTTGTGGATGATCCTCATCTTGACATAATGTTTAAAATGGTCCTTATTTTTACCGAAGGTTTAAAATGATCCTCATTTTTGCAATTCGTGTTTTATTTGGTCCTTTTTTGTAACGCCGTTTAAATGATTAACGGAGCATTGTACATGTGGCACAGTTTGTATTAGGATGTGTTACGTGTACTATACAGGTGTGGTAATTAGATATTTGGGGTTAAATAAGTGAGCTAGGGTTTTGGTAAGGAATGTTTGGGTAGGGATGGCAAAATGGGCTGGGCCCGACGGGCCGGCCCGCTAGCCCGTCAGTAAATACATGGGCCGGGTCTAGAAATTCAGCCCGTCAACCCGAGACAGCCCGGCCCGTCAAGTCCGCTGGCCCGTCGGGCCAACCCGCGGGCCAAAACGGGCCGGCCCGCGGCCCGTATCACTTAATAAAAAAAAACAACACGTGCACATTTTTTCAGTATCCCTCCCTCACACACACTCTGCGCCCAGACACCTCACACACTCTGCGATTGCGTCTCTTCTTCTCGACTCTTCTCTGCGCTCACTTCTCCTCCACCCACGGCGTTCTGGTTCCATTTCAACTTCGTAGCGTTCTGGTTCCATTGCAGGACTGTTTGTGTTGTAATAATTTTCTTGTTTAATAGATCATTGTTGTTGTATTCTTAATTACAGGAGAATTTCTTTTGGTAATATAAAATTGGGACATTATTCAGTCAACTAATTTTGAAATGAAAAAAATTAAAATCTGATTGGGCCACAAATTATACAGATGAGAAAAAACTGGCGGGTCGGCCCGTCAGCCCGTCAGTCCGCGGGCCGGGCTCAGAAACGCAACCCGTTTTACCATGTCGGGCCAGCCCGGCCCGGCCCATTTAATACGGGCCAAAAACAGGCCTGGCCAAAACGGGCTGGGCCGGCCCGTTTTGACACCCCTATGTTTGGGCAGTTGGTGAGTTTTGGCAATCTTGTTCCTCCATTCCCAATTGATGTTGCTGCAATCTTCTTCTTCCTGCAATCTTCTTCTTCCTACAATCCCATTATATAGGTATGTTACGGTCACAATCTTCTTCCTTTACCTCTAGTTGTAATCGTTAGAGGCAACCATGTTGTATCACTTCGTGCACTGTTGGTGGTTCAACGAGAAATGGTTGAAACAGCGTGCCATATGTACAGTACACATAACACACCCTAATACAAATTGTGCCTCTTGTACAATGCTCCGTTAATGATTTAAACGACGTTACAGAAAAGGACAAAATAAAACACAAATTGCAAAAATGAGGACCATTTTAAACATTCGGTAAAAATGAGGACCATTTTAAACATTCTGTCAAAATGAGGACCATCCGCAACAAACACTACGAGAATGAGAACAAAAAAAGTATTTAAGCCTATTATAAAATATGAACACAAAAGAGGTAATCCTCTTTATCTATTGTTATAGATATAATCATATTCATTAATGCTTTCAATACTGTTGTTACTTAAAAAGATATACGCTTGAAGTATATTTGTTTGATAAAAAGGATTGAATATGAACTTTTATTTTGGTTTAATTAATCTTAAGGTACCCAGTTTGGTACTAGAGTGTCAAATTGGTACCCGCTTTTAAAAAAATGTCAATTGCATCCCAACTTTTGAAAATTGCTTCAATTAGGTCCCTTTCAGACAGAGTTGACTAACGCCGTTAGTCAACGTGCCACGTGTCAATCTGTGGTTTTTTTGATTTTTTTTTTAAAAAATTTTAATTTTTTTTTTAATTTTTTAATTTTTTTTTAATTTTTTTTTAAAAAAAATTAAACATGCCACGTGGCATTGTCAGTGCCACGTGGCATTGTAATGCCACGTGTCAGTGTCACTATCAGATGTCATTGTGTTGATTTCGATTTGGTCCCCACATATGTCTTTTTGTTTCAATTTAGTACCTAAGTATGTGTATCTGATTCAATTTTGTCCCAATTTTTTTTTTAATAATTAAAATATTTTTTAATAAAATTAAAAGTAATTAAGTATAAAAGTTTAAAAAAAATTAAGTATTTGATATTTATATTAAAATTTAGTGGTAAAAGTCATT
>Ga0214544_1012623_pt1 | contig 10844 bp, 9 predicted proteins | sample CNSS3metaG_FD_160074 | JGI IMG/M metagenome (GOLD analysis project Ga0214544, IMG submission 160074) | Root nodule microbial communities from cowpea collected in UCLA plant growth center, Los Angeles, California, USA - CNSS3 | ecosystem: Host-associated > Plants > Roots > Nodule | place: USA...
CCGATATAAAACCGACAGAGAATGTGCTTAGGGTGCACATAGGCCAAGCATGAACTTTGTCCATCATCAGAGTGTAGCATTTTGGATTGAACTGAACATTCATCCAAGATATCATCAAGCACGTACGTTGCATCCGTGAGTTTCTGCAGCCAATCCTTCACGGCATGACTTGTTATTTGCTTTCTCTCAGCATCTCTGAGGACAGCACGAATTGCGGTGAGGTTGCTGGAAAGCTTATGAGTCTGTTGTTCAACACCCCAATAAGTTGCAAGTTGGTCTTGAACAAAAGATCCCAAATTTTCAAGCACAATTCCCAGTAAAGCCTCTGCCATAGAAAGAAACTGGTGTTGGAATGAAGGAAAGGTTGGAGAAGAGAGGTGGATAGGAGTGAAGAAGAATATCTTCAGAAATATTTGTTGTGTTCATTTGAAACAGATTCAATAATTGAGAAGAGGAGAGGGACCTAATGATACAAAAGGAAATAAATAAAGTGACTTTTGTTTGACAGCTTTAAGTAAATGATTGAGATTCTACAGCCTTCACCAAAACTTCTCTCCTGCTTTAAGAGCCTCTTTATCACTAACATATAAATCTATCAAGATAAAATAAAACATAAATAAACTTTGGCTAAAGAATTAACGAAAAGTAATAACAATCTCATCCATTGTTTAAAATTATCTTTCAACTGCATTATGTTCACAAATGAACTTAATCTCCTCCTCTTTAGACCTAATATATATATATATATATATATATATATATATATATATATATATATATATATATATATATATATATATATATATAACTACACACTTTCTAATTTTTATTCCTTCTAATCGTTGGTTTACCATCAAATTCATTCGCATCTCCAATATATTTCTCATCTTATCATAACCTTGAGACAATTATGTTCAGATGATGTATGTCAATTAAATACTTTCTATGTCTCACATTTAAATATTTATTGTATATTTCCTTTTGCATGAGAATGTTTAACACTTCCAATTTAAGTGTTTAATAACATAAATCTTTCGCTTACTATATAATATAAAAAATTTATCTTCTTTACTCTATTATTATTGATTTTTGTTTCATTTAAAGAACTCTTTTTGTTTTACCAAAACACTTTTAGTTATTTCACAACCATTAACTATGTTGATAGTTGGAAGGTTTGGTTAGATTTTGAAGGTATTTTTCATCTTATCATATCCTTACGGTGTGTTCGAATGAGATGATTCTTAAAATCATTGAATTTGCGAGCTTGGATTGTTCAAAAAAATTGTGTTCCTTTTAAATGATTTGCACATATTTCCAAAGATGGATTTATGAATAACCATCTAAATCTAATATCTTCGTAAAGGCACATATTTGGAAGGATTAATGGGGATTTGGCATTTATAACCTCATGAGACATGTGCTTTATAGATAGATTATTATGGCAATGAATAACTAGAGGTGTCAATTTGGCCCAGCCCACAGGATTTGGCCCTGACCCATGTGGGCTAGGGCCAAAAAAGCCCACACTGAAAAAAAGCCCCCAACAAAGAAGCCCACAGGGCCAAAAATCCTACAAAAGCCCTGTGGGCTAGGGCCAACCCATGGGCTTTCATCTTCCACATGAAAAATATATTATTTTCTAAAACATATTACTATTTGTGGGACAGGCCCAAAGAACCGGACAAGCACGACGACCCGAATAGGTCGAACGACCCAGACCTGCCCGACGACCTCGACAAGAACAACACTCGAACGGGCCCGATGATCTAAACAAGCCCAACGACCCGAACGGGCCCGACGACCCAGACGACCCGGACGGGCCCGACAACCAGGACAAACTCGACAATACGGACAGGCTCGACGACATGGACGGGCTCGACAATCCGGACGGGCCCGACGACACGGACGGGCCCGACAACCTAGACAGGCCAAACGAGCCAGATGGGCCTGACACGTCGGATGGGCTCGACGACCCAGACGGACCATAAGACCTACATGGGCCCGACAACCCGGACGAGCCCAACCACCAGGACGGGCCCAACGATCCGAACGAGTCGGACGACCACGACGGGCCCGACGACCCAGACGGGCACGACGACCCGGATGAACCCGACGTCCCGAACAAGCCCAATGACCCAGACAAGCCCAACGACCCAAACGGGCTAGACGACCTTTATGGACCCGACGACCGGACGGGCCCGATGACCAGGACGGGCCCTACGACTTGAACAAACCCGACAATCCGGACGAACCCGACGACCCGGCGAACCCGACGACCTGAATGGGCCCAACAACCTGGACTGGCCCGATGGCCCGGACTGGCCCGATGGCCCGGACGAGCCCAACGACTCGGACGGGTCCGATGATCCGGACGGGCCCGACAACCTGAACGGGCAAAACGACCCAAGCGAACTCGGATGAGCCTGACGACCTGAATGGTCCCGACGACCTGGACGGGCCTGACCACCTGGATGGGCCTAACATTCCGAACGGGCCCGACGACCTAGATGAACCAAATGGGCCCAACAACCCAGACGCGCCCGATGATCCAAACAGGCCCAACAACCAGAACGGGCCCAACGACCCGGACAAGACCGACAACCCGGACGAGCTCAATGATCTAGATAGGCCCAACGACGCGATTAGGCTCGATGATCTAGACAGGCCCAACGATCTAATTAAGCCCGTTCAGGTCACCGAGCCATCTAGGTAGTCGGGCTCGTTCGAGTCGTTAGGCCTGTTTGGATCATTGGGCCCGTTCGGGCGGACGGGCCCGTTCAGGTGGACGGGTATGTCCGGGTCGTCGGGCTCGTTTGGGTCTTTTGGCCTATCTGGATAATCGGGCCCGTTAGGGTCATTGGTCCCATATGGGTCGTCGGGCCTGTTTGAGTCGTTGGGCCCGTCTAGGTCATAATGCCCTTCTGGGTCGTCTGGCTCGTTCAGGTCTTCGGGCCCGTCCAGGTCATCACGCCCGTTTGGGTCGTCATCCGTTCGGGTCGTCGGGCCTGTGGTGGTCTTCGGGCCCATTCGGGTCGTTGGGCTCGTTCTGGTTGTTGGGCCCGTCCGGGTCATGGGGCTCGTTCAAGTCGTTGGGCCTGTTTGGATCATCTGGCTCGTTCGGGTCATCGAGTCTGTTCAGATCTTCGGGCCTGTTAGCATCGTTGGGCCTGTCTGGCTTGTCGGGCCCATCCGGATTGCGAGCCCGTTTGGGTCATTGGGCCTGTTTGGATTATTGGACATGTTCGAGTCGTTGGGTCCGTTCGGGTCTTCGGGCCCGTTAGGATCGTTGGCCTCGTCCGGGTAGTTGGGCCCGTCTGGGTCGTAGGACCCGTCTTGGTCGTTGGTCCCATATGGCTCGTCGGGCCCGTCCGGGTTGTCAGGCCCGTTTGGATCGTTGGGTCCATTCGGGTTGCGGGCCCGTTCGGGTCGTTGGGCCTATCTGGATGATCGGGCCCGTTCGGGTCTTTAGGCCCGTTCGGATCGTCGGGCCCATCCGGGTCGTCGGGCCCGTTCGGGTTGTTGGGCCTGTCTAGATCATTGGGGCCGTTCGGGTCTTTGGGCCCGTTAGGATAGTTGGGCCTGTCCGGGTGGTTGGGCCCGTCTGGGTGGTGGGCCCGTCCGGGTTGTTGGGCCCATCCTTGTCATTGGGCTCGTCCGAGTCGTCGAGCCCGTCCAGATCGTCGAGTCGGTCTGGGTCGCTTGACTTGATCTTTGACTCTTTCTTAATGTAGTATTATTTGGGGGCTGACCCACCTTAGCCCTAGCCCTAACCCACTAGAGAGGGGGCTTTGGGGGCTGGGGCTTTTTTTTGACCCCCTCATTTTGGGGGTCCCTAAAATGGGACTTTATGAAGAGTAGGTCAGGACTGGCCCATGGGCTAGGGGCCAAATTGACACCTCTAGTAACAGATAAATAAACATTACACAGAAACTGTCCTAACTACTCTAACAATATTTAGAAGACACCTATGTAACAAGTGAACAGGACAGTGCAGGTTGCTCTTGCTTGTCTCAGTTGTTCTATTAATTTCCAAACTGGTTGCTACCATAGGTTGCACAATCATTGCCTCCAAACTGCCTAAGCTCAATTTCAGCACATCTACAAACTGTTCTCATTTTTCACAATTAGCAAAGAGCTCCAACATTTATGTTCTTACACTCAAATGAAAACACTTTGAATCAGGAATGCAACGCAAAAAGAATCAATTACATGGAAGATCTGTGGATAAAGTTATAGGTCAAACAATCAACAAATCAGCAAATGTCAGAACTGCCAGAATGCACTTTTATACTTATTCATCAAAAATTTGATGTAACAAGTTAATATTAACACATTTAATCTAAAAGGAATCAAATTTAATCTAAAAAAAAGAAATAGGAACAAAATACTTACCAAGGAAATGCAATTAGCTTATTAAAACTCATCACAATTGGGACTCATCAGTAATCCTAAACCAAGAATTAAAGTATGTTCTGAGTTTCATCTAAACTAGGAAATTAGTGAAAAACATTAGGCAAACAAACTTGTACAATTCTAGCAGAGTTTGAACAAGGAAATTTCTATGCACATGTTCGAAAGAATCAATCTATACTTATTCATCAAATTTCCACGATTAATCTATTCCCCTTGCCTCTTTGCAAACTAGAATCAATAAAATCTGCAAGAATTAAGATGGAAGGGAGAAAATAATAATGATTTTAAATAGAGTTAAGAATGTGCTTTTTAAGAGTACAAATGGAAAGGCAGAAAATGAGACTGAATATGGGAGCATAAGAAATAATGGGAGTGAAAATTGACAATGCAATTTGAGATGATACAAGTTCAAAGACATCCAACATTTTCATCATTCTGTTTTTAAAGGCATATTTTCATTCTTGCAAAGCTATGATAAGGGATGTCAACGGAGCGGGTAGGGTACGGGTAGTAGTTCTCATGTACCCTACCGCTGGATAAATATTCGCCTCGTACCTATACCCATATATATCGGGTATCCGTTATTCGGGTACCTGCCTATTTTTTCATATTCACGGGTATCCACGGGTATTTACAAAATTATTTAAAAAATAAATATATAATCATAAACTCAAATAAAATAAAATACATTAGTTATAAATTTTAAAGAAAGTTCAAATAAACTCAAGTTCATACAAGTCCAAATAATTATAAAAATAAATATAAAATGACGTTCAACCCAATGGAAATTCTTTAATTAGTGTTTTGATCAACCAGCCCACTTTCTCCGATTGATTACTAAAAAATAAACCTCAACTGTCACGTGCCAAGTATTCTTATTTTGATTCCATCATTTGACAACAAGTATACCATGAATGTCACTGTCTATATAGGGTTTGATGTATATGTCTAATTTCAAAGAAAGAAAAGAGAAGAATATATGTCAAGCAAGGGGTGTACCCGGAAGAAGACAACATACCAATACTTGAAGTTGAAAGAATGAAAACAAAAGACAAGATGTGTAGCTTAGAAAAATTAGATCAGAATGTTTTTTGCTAATATATATATATATATATATATATATATATATATATATGTATGTATGAGTATATTTTTGTGTATTAAAGTTTAACGGGTACGGATACTATGATACCCGTACCCCCCACGTTAATATGCGGATATCAAAATTACCCATACCTGCAGTGAGTATCCATTTTTAATATTCATTTCCTACCCATTGCAGGTTTTATCCACGGATACTATTTTTTTGACATCCCTAACTCTGATATCTATGCTACAAAGTCATAAAAAGGAGTGCGATTTTTTTTTTACAAATAAGCAAGAAAAATCTTCATGCAAGGATCTAAATATACCTTAGGAAGACTAAATTTTTATTATAATCTTCTCTTCAACAAAGCTTCCCTAAACATCTTGATTTCAATTCCGACACAACAGTTCACACTAGAAATCAGAGGTTATGGTATATGACATCTCATCTTACTGAAGACTACTATATTAAAAATTACACAACAATAGTTTAAAAAAATTATAATCAATGTTCCAAGTTATTACTAGGGTATTTACAATAATGAGCCATGTTGAGATAAACAAACAAACGCCATCCTCTTTCATTGAATGAGTGTTTATCCATCCATTTCAATCTTTCCTTGGATTATAACGAGCCCTGTAATAAACAGAACATGGTGCAACTTCAACCTTCAAAACAATGTAAGGCTATGATCCTTCATTACGTAAATTCTTCCAAAGATTTTCCTTTACTGTATAAATCAAGTGGCCAATTGTCGTTCATTATTTAAAATATTTGTATTCTTTGACTCATTAATACACAACGCATGGGTACACAATGATAGTAAACTTATGCATTATATAATTACGTAAAAGATTAAGATAAAATACGAGTCACCTGCATGTCTGAGAATTAGTGGCCATAGTTTGTTTCTTCTATCAACGGTCCAATATTTAGGACACTGAAAAAAAAAAAGTAAAATATCATGATTTTTATGATATTTTTGAACAAAGATTTTGAACAACTTCCATATGTGAGGTGTGAATGGCTAAATTATCTCACAGTATATATATGTTAAAAACCCTTTTCCTCTAAAGGGGAAATTGAAATCTGCATTTTATAAAATTTCTTAGCTCAGGTATTGAGACTTACTAGAAGAACTAGAGCGCGGTACTATTGATTTTCGATCTGATTCATAGTCGAAACCCCAAATTTTGGCACACATGGAATGACTCATTCACGAATCAATTATACGATCAAAGGAGTTGTGACCAAAACGGTAGCTCCTTTTGTTCTCCTTGCAAACCGCAACATCCCCTTCAAATGTTTCCATTTCTCTTGGTCTTCTTCATTCCACACATCATCAAGAACACGTAAATATCTCTTCTCTGCGACACTTCTTCAACCCTTTTTCGCATTGTTTCTAAAGTATGGAGATTGGGGTTTTGTCCAGTGGCATACTCTATGATGGATTGCAGTATTGTCTTCACATTGAAATCAACAGAAACATACACCCAAATTGTCAAGTCAAAATGTTTGCATACCCTGTGATCATGGAAGACATGCTTGGCAAGAGTTGTTTTGCCAAGTCCACCCATACCAATTATTGGATAGATGGTGAGGTCTTCATTGTCATTAGCATCTTCTAGGAGAAGCTTCACAATTTTCTCTCGATCCTCGTCTCTGCCACAGAATATGGGTTCGGTTATGACAGAGCTAGTTTGATCATCGTGACCATCATCTACTGTTTGCTTCTCTGTGACACCATCACGTAATTCAAACATGCGTCTTTCTTCATTAATGTCGTGAAATCTTTGTGCGATGTCTTTCATCCTCTTGCCAATATTGAAACGAAAGACAATCTCCTTAGGATGGAGACACGATAGGCACGAAGTATGTCCACCAGAATGCACCTTTGTGGAGTGAATTGAACATTCGTCCAAGATATCATCCTTCACACATGGCTTGTTATTTGCTTTCTCTCAGCATCTCTGAGGACACCACGAATCGCGGTGAGATTGGAAAGCTTCTGAGTTTGTTGTTCAACACCCAGTAAGTTCCAAGTTGGTCTTGAACAAAAGATCCCAAATTTTCAATCACAAAGCCCAACAAAGCTTCGGCCATTGGGAGGAACGAGCGATAGATTGAAGGAAAGGTTTGTGATGATTACGGATAAGAGAGGCAACGATGAGTGAATAATAATTTGGTTGGAAAGAATTTCATGTGTAGTTTAACTAACTTGTGGTGGGTGTTAGGAATATAAGCATTACTGTAATTACAGAAGCAAGGAAGATTTTATTTTGAAGTTTATCTGAGTAGAATGGAAAATAAACAAATGTCATTGATATTGTGAAAAAAAAAAAAAAGGAGACTACAAATAGAAGAACATCTTCAAAAAAGTTTCAACAGCTTGATGATGGAATCCCTTCTTCATGCTGCTCAAGAATAAGTTGTCATCCCAATAATATTCAATTTAATCTTTATCATTAGTTTGATCAAATAATAATAAAATCAACATGTCATGTCTCAATTTGTAATTTTTATGAATGTTTTTTATATACCATGGTTTGATATAGAATACCTTGTCCTTAATAAAAGGAATGTAACAATAAATTAGTTTCATTATCATTTCTGATAACTTTAATTTACTTGTCAAATTGCCTTTCAAATATGCTAATAAAATTTTTCAGAGTTTTCTAATTCAAATTTGAGCTTCACCAAAAACATCTAATATAATTATCTACTATGGTAAGAAAATATCTTTGATGATTGATGGTTCGCATATTATAAGATCCTTAACTGTCCAAGTGGATTAAGTAAAAAGATTGATATGCATGAGAAGTGTTGACAAGGAAAGTTTTTGTTTTTTTTCATTCTTTGCTTAGTAGAATGACAGAAACGACAAATTTTACATAGGTAATTGAAATTACAATTATAAATAAAAGAATACAATCCAAGCAACATAGTCCTTGTATAAGTAGAAATTTGTCTAAACTTAAAATGTTACAAAGCACTAATAGAATAAGAGGATTTCCTTGTTGAGAAAAAAAAAAATTGATTTGACTAAAATTTAGGATTTAGTGTTGAAGGAGATTCTGTGAGAAAATACAAGGGATCCACCTCATCTACCAAAGTAATCATCTTCGAAGTTATAATGGAGAGAAATGTTATATAAGAAAACAAGTGAGCAATGTAGTCAATTTGAAAACAAAAATCACATTCAAGCATAAAACAGGGGAATACTGAAACCTTGTTTTATTATTCAATATACACACTGCGAAAAAGGCTACACAATTTTCAGGGACAGACCGACACATCAGGGAGAGAAGTAAGCACAAGACTATTGAACTTACCATAAAAAGTCGGTTTCATCATGAAAATAGTTTTATATTTGGAATGTGGTTTATGTATTGCCAATCCTCTCCTGTTTCCCTCTTGCACCGCTTCTCCAGATGAGAACAATTGTGTATACTTAAAGAAGACAAGTTGGTGAGGCGTTGAATGCTACTCGGCAGTGACCTCAACTCCCAACAGTTCACTATTTCTAATCCTTGAAGAGAAGTGATGTCTCCCAGCCAGTCCGGCAATGAAGTAAACGTGCATCCCAATATACCCAAAGAACGTAGGGAGGGGACATGTTGTAAGCCATATGGTAATGTGGAGCCACTCCTGATTGTCACGTGCCGAAGGGCAGTTAGTTGGCTCATATTGCTTGGTAGATCCACCAACTCTGGACAATCGAGGATCGTCAAATTATTAAGACAAGCCAAATGTCGCACACCTTCAGACAAATATTTTAATTTGTGACAGTCAACAATGTACAATTGTCGAAGAGAAGTTAGACCATCCAGCGCGTGTTCTGAGAAATACTCCAGATCATACCAATCTACAATGACAAGCAACTCTAGTGCACCCAACCTGCTGATTTGGTCGGGCAGTACCTTCACTCCTTTAATTCCATGAACCTTCAAGGTCCTTAGACAACCCATATTCTCCACAACACCTTCCATAAAGGAAGTCACTTCGTCAATTCTTTCAGCATAAAGTTCCTCAACAAAAGGAAGACATGGAAATTTAACGTTAGAGACGTCCTCAATTCTTAATTTGGAAAGACGAGGGAGCATCTCTACTCCTTCATCACTCAACATTCTCTCCAAATTTGGTAAATTTTCCACATTCAATTCCTCCAACGATGGAAATGCCTTCTCCACGTTGTCGTAAGTCTCACCATCTATGCACTTCACATTTTTCATTCCACACACCTCTAACCTTTTCAAGTGTCGTAGTTTACCAAGTGGAGGAAGCTCCTCACAGTTGTAACAGTCCAAGAGCTTAACTTCCACCAAGTCTCTCAGAGCTACCAAACTTCTCATCCAACTCGATAATTGTCTTCCCTCATATCCGTTCATCTCAAAACTCTTCAAAGTCGAGGGAGGTTCTAGGGCTTCCAGTACTCTCTCCACACTCACATTACTACTTTTTGAATTAGCACTACCATCCCATGACAAGTGCAGGATATTCAAGTTCTTCTTACCAATCAAATTTGCTTGTTTAGCATCCCATTCACTGGAGACGTTCTCAAGGCCTTTGATTCTCAGTGTGCCTCCCAACTTTAAGCTATGCAACTCCCCTAACCCACACCCTGGCTTTGAACCAACAACGAAAATGCTAAGTGTTCTTAGATGCCTTAACTTGCTAATATTCGGAGGCATTTCTGCTATTGAATCACAATCATCAATCACAACATGTCTTAAATCCTGTAATTGCGCCAAGTTTTTGGGTAGCTCAACATCGGTACAAGATTTCAGTTTCAATATTTGCAATTTCGGCATCTGAGAAATTATGCTATTTAAGCATGCTTTGTTACAAAAAGACAAACTCAAGTATCTCAAATGTGCTAAATCCTTGTTTGGGGAAAATAGAGGAGTAGATTCTAAGCATAATGCCCGAAGATAATGATTTGATGGCCCCGAGCCAATATCACCAAAATCAAGAAAAGTACGCAAGGATTCAACTTTCTTGAAAGCAGGCATGAATCCACGCTTGAATGCAGCCCGATCAAAAGAGGGGCCAGAATTAAACAAGCTTGAATAGTGAACTCTGGCTGACAACACAGTCATACTTGAAGCTTCAATAACCACACATTCCTCGCCCATAATAGATTGGGCAAGATCATGAAATAGATCATGCATCTTGAAACTTGTGATCATACCAAATTCATCATACTTTGCTTCTTGGAAAAAGGATCTACTATATAATTTTCTCCACACTTTATTTCCAACATCCTCCACTTCTACGTCTCCTTCGGATTTAATAAATCCATTGGCCATCCAGAGATGAATAAGTTCTTCCTTATCTATTTCAA
>Ga0214544_1012627_pt1 | contig 10838 bp, 19 predicted proteins | sample CNSS3metaG_FD_160074 | JGI IMG/M metagenome (GOLD analysis project Ga0214544, IMG submission 160074) | Root nodule microbial communities from cowpea collected in UCLA plant growth center, Los Angeles, California, USA - CNSS3 | ecosystem: Host-associated > Plants > Roots > Nodule | place: USA...
CATTTTAACTCTTGAAATTTCTAATAGAATGTTTGTGTTGAGATCACTCCACTCTTCTATTATTTTGAGAGCACACATGGCTAACCTTCTCCTTCATCTCCTCTAGCCACCTTCCATACCATAGCTCTACTTCTACTCTTCATCTTCACCAAAAACCTCCATTGACTAGAACTCTTCTTGCTCTTATCTTCATTTCCGTTGCATTTCATCCTCTTTTTGGTGTCTTCCATGGATCTCCTTCCTCTCCTACACCAAGGACGTCTATCAGAGTCTATGGTGGAGTCAATAGTGAAACCTACAATTGTTCCTTTAATGGATCTTATGGAAGATCTTGTGGTGGACTTTATAGTGAATTATGTTAGGGAGCCTGTGTTGGATATTGTTGCTTGGTCACAGCTTGAGCCTAAATTCAAGCTAAGGTAAAAAAGACATATTATTTTTGTGTTGTGCATGAATATTTTATTGTTAAGGATCTAGATGTTTGTAATGGTGGCAGTGTGCTGGTGAATTTTGATTTCTTAACTAATATGTCTTTTTTGGAGGATATTATTCCTATTATCGATAATTTGGAAGGTTTACAATATTTATATTCATCTCATTGTAATTTTCAAGCTATCCCTAAATTTTTTACGACTAAGGAAGCTTGTTTTGTGGAGAATTGAAAATATTCTCTAAATGGACTAATATGCTTGATGAGAAGAAATATTCTAATTATGAAGAGAATTACCAACTAGTTCAAATTACAAGAAAGCCTAGTCAGAGTAGGTTTGTTAGTAATGAAATGGTAGTTTAAGCCAAGAAGGGGGGGGTTAAAATTACTATATTAATATTTTTGAAAGCTTAAACCCCTTTTCTTTGAATCAATTGGAGCACAAAATTCAAATGAAAAAGTTGTAGGACAATATACTTGCAACTGATTAAAAATAAAAATAGTAGGTTAATCTATTCATACTCTATGAATCAACAAATTAAAATTTGAAAACAATTAGCTAAAGTATTGGGAAATTATGCAGAATGAAGATTTAGCCTATCTCACTCAAACAACATGATTTCTTACACAAGATTTGTTCCAAACAATATTTCTAATAGGATTACACTACCAGATTATACAGAAACACATGCCAACACAACAAATATTGATTTGTTTGATTTTCTTGAGATTTTAAGGTGAGCGAGATGAGGGAAAGAGAATTCGACAGTTGTTTTTATACTGATTCACTCAATTATAGAGCTAAATCTTGTTTACCGGGGCAACTTGAGCCTAGTTTCCACTATTATCAAAATTTTTACAAACCACAACCCAAGATTACAGTTTTTAATAATAGAAACAATAGGACTTTTTACTCAAACAAAAATCTCAACCACATTATTGTAAGAAACACACTTATAGGCATGAAACCACACCAAGAACACAACATGAGACACAAGAACTACAAAACCTGAAGGTGGATGTCCTAGCCAACCAAGATCTTTAATCTACCACTTGTAGTTGTGTGATTAAGAAAGAGAGGGTTTTCTATAGATGAATGACTGTTTTTCGCAATTAAAAACTCAAAATTATACCTTAACTCTCTAAAAGACAACTTAAATAGTTTGGTCTTAAGTGAATTCAACAAGTTGATTTATTTGTACAATATGTTGATTTCACTTGACTTAAGTGAAACCAGTCGATTGAAAAACAATTCAACTAATTGAATACATTCATACCAGAAATTATATACAACAAGCCTTTTAACTTGTTAAAACCCATTTTTAATATATTGAAAGGGACACACTAAGGCTAACAAGACATCTAACCTATGTCATATAGCCTATAAATAAAGTACAACATGTAAACATCATATTCTACACTTTATTTCCATATTTAACACAATAGAACCATGATCATCAAATGGATCTTCATCAATCTTCATCCACCACATGTGATCTCATGCACTTTGCTTTATCGAATCTTTACACCAAGGTTGCTTGTGCTAACAATCTCCCCCTGATTTGATAAAGCCAACATCCTCAAGTTGAATTGATGAGCTAAGATCCATTGAGGGTTTTGTAACGGTGCGAAAATTGAGAGGGAGTTGAGAGGATTGTGGCAATTGGGAGCATAGTGAAGGGAAGGTTAGGCTGCCTAGTGATCAAGGAGGGATTCTTAACACTTTGCATTTTTCTAGGCAAAGGAAAATTCCAGGTTAGGGGAGCTAAACCCGAAATTCTGTGTTAATTGCATTGTCTTGCATGATTTGAATTTCGTGCTGCATAAGAGGGAATTTGGGGTTATGGGTTTTGGGGACTGTTTCACTGAAATTTGACCTAAATGTATGTATATAATAGGGTGGTGTTCTGTATATTCTGTGATTATGCAAAGTTGGGTTGTTGGGGCATATTTTTGTGTCCAATTATGCTCATATGCCTAATGAAATTGTGCTGAATCAATAGTATGAATTTGGAGTGTATTTTAGGTTCAATTGTTGTTGTTGTGTGTGTAAAACAGTGCCAAAGCCTGTAATTCTCGCTCCAGCGAGTCAGACTTGCCTAGGCGAGAGTTGCAGGGACTTAGTTTCAGGCACTGCTCGAGTATCTCGCTCAGGCGGGGTAATTTTGGTCTTGGGCGACAGGCCATCTCACTTAGGTGAGTGTGTCTCGCCAAGGCGAGAACTCGCGTGTGTTTTTGTGTGGCTTGGTTGCACATCTCGCGCAGGCAGGATTTATTGTTTTGAGTGAAGGCGTGTCTCGCTCAGGCGAGACTCTCTCGCCAAAGCGGGATTTCAAGTGTGGATTTGCTGTCTCATTGAACTCGTCTGCTAGACGAGGCAATTTAGTCTTGGGCGAGTGAGGGTCTTGCCCAAGCGAGGAGGAGCTCGCTTAAGCGAGACTTCGCGGGCTGCAGCTGTTCTAAGGGCTCGCTCAAGCTAGTGGGCCTAACTTCAGCGAGATAGGCTGCACTGTATGAACAAAGGCTTTTAGCCTACGCGAGCGAGGGTGTTGTTATGCGTTCAAGGCAAGTGTTACTGCTGTATTAATGGGATGAGATGGAATTTGTGAGGCGTGGTCTACAAGGCTTCTAGGATATATCATTGGTGAGCTTGTTGGTGTTGCTTTGGTTGTGGCCCAGGATAAGGGTTAAGCATGTGGCATTCTATGGGTTGTGGCCCGGAATGACTTCCCTTGAGTTGTGGCTCGGGATAGCGGATGAACACGAGGAACTCTTGAGTTGTGGCTCGGGTTGGCAAGTGTTGCCGGCGTGAGTGTGCTAGTTGTGGCAGTACGGATGAGTCCAGATGGATTGCCCTCCTCAATGATTTGCTGACGAGTTTGGTAGTCCTGGGACGTTATGGACTATGTTCGTATTTGGGAACTCCTCCCGGCGTTATGATGTGCGATCCATAGCATGGTTCCCGCACATGCTCTATCGGTTGTGGCCGATAGCTGTGGCAACAAGGCGCCTCGAGATACTTACTAGAAGATTTAGAACACTGCTAGCATGGTGGTGGCCATGTGGAAGAGTTGGAACGAGTCTCCTTGATGTGCACTAATACTACATGGTTGTGGCCATATGGAAGGAAGGGAACAAGTCTTCCTTGATGTGCATTGATATTACATGGTTGTGGCCATGCGGGATAAAAGGAGAGATTTTATTTTGATGTATTTTATTTTATATATATATATATATATATATATATATATATATATATATATGATTGATGTATATTTATGTGTTATCTTTTTAACTCACCCTATCTGCTTGTGTTTAGCGATGATCGTGTACGCAGTACACGTGAGTAGATGATATTGCAGGTGGAGTTGGTGAGGCTTAGGCTTAGAGCGTGGGCTAGATTGAGAGTTTTTGATGATTTGTGTTTTGAATAATAATCGGTAAACATTGTGGATATTTATTATATTTTGCATTTATAAATTATGGAATATTGGAATTTTTCATAGTTTAATAAAGTTCTAAATTTCCCGCATCTTTGGGGAATGAAGTTTTATTAATTGCGATTTAATTACTTTTCTTTAAATTTTATATTTTAATCCGTAATATCCGGTAGGGGTGTTACATTTGGTATCAGAGCAATGGTTTTCAAAAGATTTTTGGGGTCTGTGGCGAGTGAGCTTACCGTGTGTTGCTTGTGAGATCATTTTGTTTATTGTTTGTTAACTATTTTTGGTATAAGTCTTAATCAGACCTGTTTGAAGTGAACAGTGAATATGTGGCGTGCTCAGGCTGTGGCAAATAGGTGGAGGAGGAATAATTCCTGGGCTGATGAGATCGCGCAAGCGATACATCGGATGGTGGATGCGATGTAGCCCATTGTAACGCAACCTAGAGCCGTGGTAGCACCCACACGCCCTGTGACGATGGAGGACTTTATGAGGCATAAGCCCTCAAAATTCACGGGCAAATCCACTTCGGACGAAGCTGACACATGGCTCAAGGTGTGTGAGAAAATTTATAGAGTCATAGAGTGCATTGATGCACAAAAGTTGACTTTCATTACATTCTTACTGGTGGTGGACACTGAATACTAGTGGGCAGGCATGCAACAACTCATGCAGACTAAGGACGAGGAGGTTACATGGACTTCTTTTCGGACGAGATTCCTAGAGAAGTATTTTCCAGACAGTGCCAGGCACGAGAGAGAGGCGGAACCTGACTATTCAGGCATACACATACAGATTGGAGTACCTAGCGAGATTCTATTCGCCCACCATCACCAAGGAGTGGAGATGCAGAAAATATGAGGGCGGGTTGAAACACGAGTTGCGCCATTTCATTGTACCTCTCTGGATCAAGGAGTTTCCAGTCTTGGTGGAACAGGCCAAGGCCGTTGAGCAGCTGGAGATAGGGCCCAGAAGAGGGGCATTTCGCACGTCACTGCCCTAACAAGAAACCAGTTGAGAGTATGCCAACGAAGAAGCTCGTTGGGGAGCGACCTAGAGCCCAGTCAGGTAACTTAGTGCAGACTACTTATTTATTGTTTAATCACGAGGTTATTGTGTTGTATGAATCAAGAGCTACCCATTCATTCGTATCCAATGAATGTGTTAGGAGGCTCGGTCTAGTGATGCGAGAGCTGGCGTGCGAGTTGATAGTTGCGACACCAGCGTCTAGAGAGGTAGCCACCACGTCTGTTTGTGTGGGATGCCCTATGGAGGTGGCAGGCCGCAAATTCAAGGTCAATCTCATCTGCTTACCAATGGAAGGGTTGAACGTGATACTGGTATGGATTGGTTGGCCAGTAACCACGTGGTGATCGATTGTAGGAAATGTAGAGTCGTATTCCCAGATGTAGAAGGACTGAAATTGATATCATCGAACTAGGCAGAGAAGGAGATTGAAGCTGGAACTACTTTCTTTATGATAGTAGCTCAGCCGGAGAAGAAGAGTATTATGAAGAAGATTAGTATGATTCTAATGGTAGATGAATACGCAGATGTCTTCCCTGATGAAATTCTAGAATTGCCATCGAGCAGGGATGTGGATTTCACTATTGATCTCATTCTTGGAGCTGGCCCAGTATCTATGGCACCGTATCGGATGGCGCCAACTGAGTTGGCAGAGTTGAAGAAGCAGATTGAGGATCCGCTTGAGAAGAAGTTTATCCGATCATGTACATCACCATGGGGAGCACCGGTATTGCTTGTGAAAAAAGAAGGATGGCAATTTCAGGTTGTGTGTTGACTACTGACAACTGAATAAGTTAACAATCAAGAATAAGTACCCACTGCCGAGGATTGACGACCTGTTGGATCAGTTGAGGGGAGTTGCGGTGTTCTCTAAAATTGACGTGATGTCTGGTTGTCATCAGATCTTAGTCAAACCAGAGGATGTGCAGAAGACAACATTCAGGTCTCGCTACAGACACTATGAGTATGTGATGATGCCGTTTGGGGTGACAAATGCTCCTGCTATATTCATGGACTACATGAACAGGATATTCCGACCATACTTGGATCAGATTGTGGTCATGTTTATTGATGACATCTTGATAGTTGGGATGAACACGCAGAGCATCAAAGAGTGGTGCTAGGGATTTTCAAAGAGCATAAGCTTTATAGGAAGTTATCGAAGTGCGAGTTTTGGCTAGATGAGGTACAGTTCTTGGGCCATGTAATCTCAGCCCAAGGAATAGCAGTGGACCCATCGAAGATTGAAACAGTGGTGAAGTGGGAGAGACCACAGACAATAACTGAGGTGAGAAGCTTCTTGGGCCTGATAGGTTATTACAGGCGCTTTGTGGAAGGGTTCTCCAAGATGGTGAGTCCATTGACTCAACTTACTAGCAGGGACCAACCTTTCTCTTGGACAGACGAGTGTGAAGTCTATTTTGAGGATATGAAGAGGAGATTGACCACTGCACCTATACTAGCTATTCCTGACACAACCAAGATGTTTGAGGTGTACTGTGATGCTTCATACCAGGGCTTGGGTTGTGTGTTGATGCAGGAGAAACGACCTGTTGCTTATGCATCTCGTCAGCTGAAGGTGCACAAGAAGAACTACCCTACACATGATTTGGAGTTAGCTGCAGTAGTATTTGCCCTTAAGACTTGGAGGCACTACTTGTATGGGTCAAAGTTCCAAGTGTTCAGTGATCATAAAAGTTTAAAGTACTTATTTGATCAGAAAAAGCTGAATATGAGACAGAGGCGTTGGATGGAGTATTTGAAAGACTATGATTTTGAGCTTCTATACCATCCAGGTAAAGCCAATGTTGTTGCTGACGCCTTGAGTAGGAAGAGAGTTCACATATCTACTATGATGGTGAAAGAGTTGGAGCTTATCGAGAAACTACGGGATATGAACTTAAGTCTACACACAGGTGCTGACCATATACGGTGCAGCATGTTGTAGATCACTAATGAGTTCTTAGATGAGGTTAGGGTGGAACAAGGTAAGGATCAGGAACTGCAGTAGATCATTAGTGAGTTAGGCACAAAGAAGAGGAAGGACTTCAGAATGGGCAGAGATGGTATCCTGCGATTCAGAGAGAGGGTGTGTGTACGCCACAGTTAGGTTTTGGAGGAAGATGCTCTTGGATGAATGGCATAAGAGTCCTCTTATCATACATCCAGGTATGACTAAGATGTACAAGGGCTTGAAAGCGACCTTCTGGTGGACGGGTATGAAGACTAATGTGGCTGATTATGTCGCTTCCTGTTTGATTTGCTAGAAGGCAAAGATTAACCATCAGAGGACGGGTGGCACATTGGAGCCTCTCGACATTCCTCAATGGAAATGGGACAGCATTTCCATAGATTTTGTCACGCACTTGCCGCGGTCTATGAGAGGACATGACTTGATTTGGGTTATTGTAGACAGACTAACGAAGTGTGCGCACTTCCTGCCGATTAATCAGAAGATGTATATGGACAAATTGGCAGATCTATATGTCCGAGAAGTGGTCAAACTACATGGGGTGCCTGTGAGTATTGTGTCGGACAGAGACCCAAGGCTCACATCAAGATTCTGGCAGGATGATGTTCAGGTGCGAGAGGACTTGACTATGGGAGCTGGGCCTGTGCGAATGTTGGATTCCCAAGTCTAGCAACTCAAAGGGAAGGAGATTTGGATTGTGAAGGTTCTCTGGAACGAGGCAACCCAGGAGATGACTTGGGAGATGGAGGATCTCATGAGGAAGTCTTATCCTCACCTGTTTGCTGGTAAGTTCTCTTTTTCGAGGACAAAAACTTTCAAGGTGGGGGAATGTAAGATTCGTAAAATTTAATTAATTAAATAAATAAATAAATAATAAATGCGGGTAGGTAGAGTATTTATGACATTAAATACTAATGGGTATGACATGGAGAAGTACTAGCTCAAGTGGTTGGGAGTACTTTGATTATGTGAGAGGACTTGGGTTGAAGTCCTATGTGTGCCAAATTGTGTGTTATTTAATTATTATAGTTTTAATAATATGTTGGAGCATGTTTCGTATGATATGATACTTGAATTGTGTGAGTTAGCAAGAAACATGAGTTGGCCAGTATGGTTTAGTATTAAATTGGCTTTGGCATGGTCATGGGTTCAAACCTTGGTGGCGCAAACTTAATTATCTTTTTGCTAAAAAAACTGGTATGGAATTCATGAATATGAAAAGGTGGAGAGAACTCTAGAAGAAGGGGCAGCTAGGAGGGCTGAAAACAAATACTAAAGGCCTTAAATAACAATAAAACTTACCATTTAAAAAAAACTTAATTTTCGTTTTATGCATTAAACCCTTTTAAGGCATCTTTAAAAGGCAATTTTTGAGAGAGAAAAGGGGTTTTGGGAAGCTGTTTTTGAGGGTTTTGCAAGGGTGCGAAAATTTAGAGGGAGTCGAGAGGATTGTGGCAATTGAGAGCATAGTGAAGGGAAGGTTAGGCTGCCTAGAGATCAAAGAGGGATTCCCAACACTCTACATTTTTCTAGGCAAAGGAAAATTCTAAGTTAGGGGAGCTGAACCCGAAATTTTGTATTAATTGCATTGTCTTGCATGATTTTGATGAAGCTATGCTCTAAATTTTGTGCTGCATAAGAGGGAATTTAGGGTTGTGGGTTTTGGGTACTGTTTCATTGAAATTTGACCTAAATGTATATATATAATGGGTTGTTGTTCTGTATATTCTATGATTATGCAAAGTTGGGTTGTTGGGGTATATTTTCGTGTCCAATTATGCTCATATGCCTAATGAAATTGTGCTAAATGAATGGTATGAATTTAGAGTGTATTTTAGGTTCAATTGTTGTTGTTGTGTGCGTAAAACAATGCCAAAGTCTGCAATTCTCGCTTAAGCGAGTCAGACTCGCCTTGGCGAGAGTTGTAGGGACTCAGTTTCAAGCTCTGCTCAAGCATCTCACTTAGGCGGGGTACTTTTGGTCTTGGGCGACAAGCCATCTCGCTTAGGCGAGTATGTCTCGCCCAAGCGAGATCTCGCGTGTGTTTTTGTGTGGCTTGGTTGCACATCTCGCGTAGACGAGATTTATTGTTTTGAGCGAAGGCGCGTCTCACTCAGGCGAGAGTCTCTCGCCTAAGCGGGATTTCGGGTGTGGTTCCGCTGTCTCGTTGAATTCGTCGCCTAGATGAGGCACTTTAATTCTGGGCCAGTGAGGGTCTCGCCCAAGCGAGAATTCGTGGGCTGTAGTTGTTCTAGAGGCTCGCTCAAGCTAGTGGGCCTAGCTTAAGCGAGATAGGCTGGATTGTATGAACAAAGGCTTTTAGCCTACGCGAGCGAGGGTGCTGTTGTGCGTTCAGGGCAAGTGTTACTGTTGTATTAATAGGATGAGATGGAATTTGTGCGGCGTGGTCTACAAGGCTTCTAAGATATCTCAATGGTGGGCTTGCTGGTGTTCCTTGGGTTGTGGCCCGGAATGTATCCTTGGGTTGTGGCCCAGGATAGGGGTTAAGCACGTGGCATTCTATGGGTTGTGGCCCAGAATGACTTCTCTTGAGTTGTGGGTCAGGATAGCGGATGAACACGAGGAATTCTTGAATTGTGGCTCAAGTTGGCGAGTGTTGTCGGTGTGAGTGTGTTGGTTGTGGCCAGTACGGATGGGTCCAGATGGATTGCCCTCCTTAGTGATTTGCTTACCAGTTTGGTAGTCTTGGGACGTTACGGGCTATGTTCGTATTTGGAAACTCCACCTGGTGTTACGGTGTGCGATCCGTAGCATGGTTCTCGCACGTGCTCTATCGGTTGTGGCCGATAGGTGTGGGAGCAAGGCGCCTCGAGATACTCACTAGAAGATGTAGAACACTGCTAGCATGGTTGTGGCCATGTGGAAGAGCTAGAACGAGTCTCCTTGATGTGCACCGATACTACATGGTTGTGGCCATATGGAAGGAAGGGAACGAGTATTCCTTGATGTGCATTGATATTACATGGTTGTGGCCATGTGATAGAGAAGAAGGAGTGATGGACGTCCTTGGTGTAGGAGAGGAAGGAGATCCATCGAAGACACAAAAAAGAAGATGAAATGCAGCGGAAATGAAGATAAGAGCAAGAAGAGCTCTAGGCAATGAAGATTTTTGGTGAAGATGAAGAGTAGAAGTGGAGTTACGGTATGGAAGGTGGCTAGAGGAGATGAAGGAGAAGGTTAGCCATGTGTGCTCTCAAAATAATAGAAGAGTGGAGTGATCTCAACACAAACATTTTATTAGAAATTTCAAGAGTTAAAATGTACAAATGGTCTACTTTTGACTTTTATATGTGAGCCTAAAAGCTAGACTAATTACTGGCCCTTAGATCAAGCTTGGAGGAGAAGCTTTAATCATCACCCTTGGATGGTGGCTTGGAGAAGGAGGCATCTTCCTGGCCTTTGGATGAAGACTTGGAAAAGAAGACACTCTCTTAGCCCTTGGATGAAGGAGGCACATGGGTGGAGTGTGGACTTGGCTCCATGGGATGCATGATCCATGAGGTGTAGGAAGGAACATTGACTTCCACTTAGTCCACCTTTGACCTTTGGTAGCTCATGGCCAAATCTCCTATTGGGCTTAGTCAAGCCCAATTTTATCAATTTAACTACACATTGTTTGACTTATTATTCTAGAAAAACAAGGCCTAAATAATGGCCCAATTTAAATCTATACTACTTCCTTCATGCATAATCTCATATTTTAGAGATTTCTTTAGCCCATGTGAATAATGTAAAAAGCCCATGATTGACTTGATCATCTTGTGAGAGGCCCATGTGAATCTTTCTCATCATGCTTCTAGTGATTGGGCCTTGATGTGGGCTTGGGCTTGTTGATGCACTTGAGCTTGGGCTTGTTGGGGTCACATCATCCCCTCCCCCTTGAAGAGGATTTGCCCTCAAATCTTGGTGGTCACCCTCTTCATCAAAAATACCTACAAAAGGA